>OKWX01000204.1_pt1 | contig 25465 bp, 23 predicted proteins | sample 1607241 | NCBI WGS metagenome assembly OKWX01 (sample SAMN07501071, study PRJEB24779) | human gut metagenome | isolation source: stool | host: human infant | place: USA: Pittsburgh, PA
AATGCAGATCGATGCTTTTTCTTTAACCCCTTTGCACTTCATACCATTAAACGCGTACTAGGTAATATCTTTGATTCTTTATATCATCATCCAAGAGAAATTCTACTATTCTTCTACTATGTTAACGAAGAAGTAGAAAACTTCCTAAATAACCACGTACGCCTAGAAGCAGTAGAATCTATACAGTGCGGTGATTTATTTCAAGAAACTGATGAAAAAGAACGCATATTGGTATATAGAGTAAATGTGTTTTAGTAAATTGACCTTAATATTGGCTAATGATAGTATGTGAATATAGATTAAAGTAGTATTGGAGGTGTAGTATTGGATAATTTAGAAAAGTTTAATACAGATAATTTTGTTATGTATAAGACACAAGATGGTTTAACACAAATTGAGTTATATGAAATAGATGGTGATATTTGGCTTAATCAAGAACAAATTGCTGAATTATTTAATACTACGAAACAAAATATTGGAAGACACCTAAAAAACTGCTTTAAAGATGGTGAATTAGATATTAATTCAGTTGTAAAGTGTTATTTTATAACTGCACGAGATAATAAGAATTACAAAAATGCATTTTATAATTTAGAAGCTATTTTAGCAGTTGCTTTTAGGGTTAGATCAAATAGAGGCGTTCAGTTTAGAAAGCAGAGTTAATTTTATCAAGGGCTGATTCTACTAAACCAAATATGGCATTGACTAGCTGGAGTGGTGAGATAGTCCGTAAAAATGATATATATATATAGCCAAAAATTATTTACTAGAAGCTGAACTTAGTATATTAAATCGATTAGTTACAGCTTTCCTAGAAATTGCAGAATTAAGAGTTTCATTAAAGAAAACTTTGACTCTTGATTTTTGGAAAAATAGTATAGATAAATTATTGAGCGATAATGAGCTATCGATTTTAGTAAATAATGGTTCAATATCTAATGAAGTAATGAGGGAAAAAGTGTCTTTAATCTATGCTGAATTTGATAAAAAGAGAATTGAGTATAATAAAGCTATAGCGGATGAAGAGGATTTTTATAATCTAACAGGTAATGATGAACAATCATCTATAGATACAGTATGGATGCATATAAAAGAAATTAATAAAAAATAAATTCTATAAGTTACTAAAAAGATATCCTTCAGGGGATATCTTTTTCTATTATCTTCAGAAAATCCGCATATTTTCTGATATAATAATAGATTAGAGAGTATAAAAATTTATTTTTTCTATTCACCATGGTATGTATTGATTCGTAATGATTAATCGTAGTGATTAGGGCTGAGTATATATCATAAAGGAGGAACGTATGGAACGCGTGTCAGCAAGTCTTATTGAAGAAATTCGCAGTGCCTTAGTAGAGCGTTATAATCGCGATCAAGAGATTCAGCAAATGATTGAAGAAATCGGTGCTGAAGAAGGTCTTAATGAAAAAGAACTGTTTGTTATTCACCAAGCCTATTTAGAGGTTAAGGAACGCATGCAATATACGGCGAATTTGATGGAATTGTGGAATCAAATTGAGGCCGTTCAGGATCGAATGAGAATGCTTAATTCTTATGAAAGCTTGGAACGCGATTTATTTGGCGATGTTCTTTCCTTTGATAAACCGATGGGCTATGGTGCGTCGAATCAAGACAACTTAGATTATGCGATGGAGCAAGTTAAGTTACACGATGTAGATCATGACATCGAAGATATTGATGATGAAAGTATCCTAGACCGAGATATTCATACATCTTTAGATCCTTATGATATGGTAAATTCCTTGTTGTACTCCAAACAATCCACGGGCGATAAGGATAAAACTAAACAACAAAAGGAAATCGACAAGCTTATCAAAAAACAACTGAAACGAGTAGAAGAAGAATGGGCGAAGCTTTCAGGTAAAAAGAATAAAAAAGATAAGAAAAAGAAAGATAAAGATAAAAAAAAGGACAAGAAAGACAAGCAGTCTAAGAAAGAATTCGAACTTGTAAAGGAATCTAAGAAGTCCAAGAAGGACAAAGAGTCCAAAAAGAGCAAGAAGGATAAGGATTCTAAAAAAGCTAAAAAAGACAAGGATGCTAAGAAGGATAAAAAGGCTAAAAAATTAGAAAAAGCCTTGAAGAAGGAGTCTCAAAAGTCCACAAAAAAGGACTAACCGTAGATTTCATAGATGACCACGGCCAGAAAACTACGGATAAGGGCTGTGGAAAATGCAAGCGGTGCAAGGGGCCGCGGTGTAGGAAATATAGTATATAAAGTTGGGGAATGGTATGAATCGTTGGTTGAACTGGATAAAAGGCATTCAACAGGAATTAAAAGCATTTTTGTTCTTTTCTATCTTGTTTACGCTTTTTAGAATCGTATTTTTAATTATATTTCAATCTCAATTAGATACGACTACAATGAACAGTATTTTAATGTCTTTATGGCTTGGTTTTCGGTTGAGTTTGAAGACCGTTGGATCGATTGTCCTTGTAAGTTTGTTATTTGCTACATTGCCATCTATAGTGTGGCCGAAATGGAAGGCCCAAGGTGTGCGCAAGGTTTGGTATGGATTGGTTACCATCTTCTTTACATTACTCTTTATGGGGCGTATCCCGTTTTATACGATATTCAATTCTTCGTATAATGCGATGCTTATCAATGGCAAACATGACGATATTCATGCCATTATCAATACGGGTATCAATGAATACCATGCTATTCCATTTTTAATTGGTGGTATTGCGCTGAGCATTGGTTTGACTTGGCTGTTGGTGAAAGTCCTCAATACGAAAACCATTCAATGGACACCTAGCACTAAGCATAGTAAATGGATTACGGGAACCCTCAGTTTTGTTGGATTTGGCGTGTTATTCTTATTTTTCCGCTTTGGTGGAGCTTTTGGGTACACGAATTCCATTAGCTGGGAAAGCGCAGCGCGTCTTAATTCTAATCTGTTAAATGAAACGATTTTGGACGATGCACAAGCATTATACCGTGTGAAATCCATTGCTAAACGGACTTCAGAATTAGAGGATATTCATTTAACACCTGCTGAGTTACATGAAAAAATACAATCCATTGGCGGTAATCCTAATAGTACACGATTTGATGAAGCTTTCACAAAAACGATAACAACAGAGCGGTTACAACAACAACCACAATCTATTAATATCATTCTCGGTGAATCCTATGGCTTATGGCCATTCCTTGCTGAATTCAACGAACCTGGTGCGTATCTTGTAGAGCAAGGTCGTAAGTACGCGGCTAGTCCACAGGCGATGGGTACACAAATGGCCTTGGCCCAAGGAACGGGTACGATGCCAGCCATTATCGGGTTATTGACGGGCATGCCGGATACGGGGATGTATCCAAATTATAGCGTAGGCATGTTACAAGAACCGTATGGCCTCGGTATTGGACCGGTTATGAAAAAACTAGGTTATAAGACCGTATTTTGGTATGGCGGTTTTAGTACTTGGCAAAATGTTAAGAACTTTGCATTAGAACAAGGTTTTGATGAATTCCACGATGCATCTGAAATGCCGAGCAACGAAACAAATGCTTGGGGCGTAGCCGATGGAGATATGTTCAAGGCTATCAGTACATACATGGACAATCATCGTGGCGAAAAGATCATCAATGTCATCATGACTACGTCGAATCATCCTCCGTATAGTGTGAATGTGGCGAAGGAAGGCTATGATGCGGATAAGGTTCGTAAGAACTTGCCAGATTCCATTGCCAATACGGATAAACAAATCAATGAAATGGGCCACATATGGTATGCAGACCATGTGATGGGTGAATTTATTAGCAAAGAGGAACAATCTGATCCAACTTCATTATTTGTTATCACCGGTGACCATAGCGAACGCTTTACCTTTGCTCGTGAACAAAGTGCTAATGTGTTCTCTACGATTCCAATTATTTTCTATGGACAAGGCATCAAAAAAGAATGGCTTTCACAAGATGCATTCGGTATGAGTATTCAAATCATTCCGACCTTGGCGGAACTTGTAGGACGTACAGGGCAAACCTATGAGGCTATGGTACCGAGTCTATTTAATCAAGGTCCGTTCGTATTTAATCACCGTTTGTGGATGGATACAAATGGTATTTATTTAGAAAATGAGCAAATGCCGCAAGATTATGCGAATTATATGAAAACCATGCGAGAATTAACGGCTTGGCGGTTAAAACATGGGGATAGTATCCAATAGGGGAATATTTTAATTTATATCATTAACAAAATGAACTCGATATTGTCAGGGAATATATAGGGTTTGTTTACTTACAAAAGGAACTATCATGGGTGAACAATTTTTCTTATCCCTCCAACAAAATATTAAACTATTCCTCTGGATGCCTATACTCTGTGCCATCTTTAGAGCTATCTTTATCGGCGTGTACCATCCATATGAAACGCTAAAGGGCAAGGGACACATCATTCGTACTTGCTTTACCTTTGGATTTTGGTGGGGCATGGATATCAACGCCTATCAGCTATTGATTTTGCTTGTGCTTGGAACCTTGCCGTTCTTGGCTTTTCCAGATTACTACATGATGGCAGCCATCGTTTTAAATACGGTGTTGAGCTGCATTATATATGCTGCCTTTGCCGGTAAGATGCAGTTCTACAAGCATTTTAACGATACCTATAACTACATGTTGCACTATGGTAAGCATGCGGATAAGAAAAACCTCATCGATATTTTCTTTAATCAAGACAAGGGTTGGTGGGTGCTCGCCGGATTCATTCCTGTAGCGGCCATTAGCTATGGGGCTAGCACATTATTGTCTGCGATTCCATCCATTCCGTATCCTCATTTTGAAAGCAATATCGCAGCTGGCGCTAGTGCCTTTGGATTTTTGGTAATCTATGTGGTGATTTACTACTGGCTTCATTATGGTGGGACCTTGAATCACCGCAATAAACCGGAATGGGATGTGGTGCCAACCATCGTTAAGGAGGATATCTTCTTTGCAAAGGCCACCATTGACGATTTAGAGGCTCTCAAATTGGTTCGCAAAACGCCGTTGACGGCGGCGCAAATGAAATCCGATGAGGAACTCGTAGAGGATGTGAATCATCTTGTGCCGTGCCGTGATTGGCAAACCTTGGATAATCCATTGCATGCTTTTAAACGCGTGGCAAAGGGTGCTCGCATTGCTAAACCTAAGCATATCTTTTTGATTGTTGGTGAAAGCATCCCTCAGTGGTCCATGGATCCGTTGTATATGAATTTTAATATCTGTCCAGGATTGCGTGAGTTTGCGGCTGATGTGCATACGGCGTGTGTGCCTAATTTCTTGCCAGCCGGTAATGTGTCACGTCCTTCTATTTCAAGCCTCATAAGCGGTATCTACGATAGCGGCATGGAATTAAATGAAAAGGAAATTTTTTGGAACAATACATTGCCAACTGCTCTGGCAGCACAGATAAAACGATTAGGATACCAAACCATTTACTGGTACGGTGGTAACTCATCGAGTGGTAACTTTACGAAATACGGCAAGGCTCAAGGCTTTGACTGCATTGAAAATGCTACCGAATTCTGTGGTCCTCAAGCGCCGCAAACGTGGCTTGGTGTATACGATCACGTATTCCTCGAAGAGGCGGCAAAACGCATCGTAGCTATGGACGAACCGACATTCCATTTTGTATATACTACGACTAATCATGGTCCCTATAAATTAGAAGATAAGTACCTTGATTTCGATGCACGCCGCGATTTGCCTGGCGTTGGCGATGATATTTTAAATCGCAAGGATGGCAATAAGGGCTTAGCAACTTACAAATATTGTGATAAGGCTATCTTTGATTTCGTAGATGCTATGAAAGCGAAGTTCCCAGATAGCTTGTTCATCGTAACGGGTGACCATTCCAATCTATTTGGTGAATTTAATAATACATCCTTCTTGCATCGGGATTATACGATGCGTGAAATTCGTAATACCGTATTTTATATGCAACATCCAGAGCTTTCACAAACATCACTACCTGCATCTATCGGCACGCATCTAAGCATTATGCCAACCATCATAGAGGCCATCGCGCCAAAAGGGTTCGAATATTATGCAGCGGTGCCATCCGCATTCGATGAACAACCGGATGTGCATGTAACGCCATACCAATGGATTACAAGCGACATGGTAGGGGATGTGCTCGGCGATTATGGACAATATCAAACCTACACGGCGGAACCATCCGAATACATCCGCCCAATCGATAACCATGCACAGGACGCGGAATACTGGCGCTCCTTATCGGCGTGGATGATGAAATTTTATGCTAATGTACAATAGGGGAGACATACATGGCAACAGTAACGGTCATTATTTTGGCTAAAAATGAAGAACAACATATGAAAGACTGTATCGCATCTGCACAATTTGCTGATGAGGTACTTCTTATCGACGACGGCAGCACGGATAAAACGGTAGAGATTGCTGAATCCATGGGGGCTCGCGTTGTACATCATGCTATGAATGGCGATTGGTCTCAACAACGACGTTTTGCTGTCGAAGAGGCTCGGTCCGAATGGATTTTCTTCCTCGATGCAGATGAACGCATTTCGCCAGAATTACAACGAGAAGTACAAGATGTGCTGGCTAAGAATGAGAAAAAAGCATACTGGATTGAACGGTCCAATGTGTTCCATCACAATAAGGCCACTCATGGTGTGTTGCGACCTGATTACGTGTTGCGATTTATGCCAAAAGAGGGTACGAATATAGAAGGATTTGTACACGAAACTATATCCAGCACCTATCCTGAGGCTAAATTACATGGCAAAATGTATCATTATACTTACGATAATTGGCATCAGTATTTCAATAAATTCAATAATTATACGACATTGGCGGCTAAGAAATATAAGGAAAACGGAAAATCCTGTTCCTTTGTAAAGGATATTCTTATCCGTCCAAGCTGGGCTTTTTTCAAGGTGTACATTTTAGATAGAGGTTTTTTAGATGGAAAAATGGGATTTATCCTATCCGTGAACCATTATTTCTATACCATGATTAAGTACGTAAAGCTATATTATTTATTGAAATCCAATGGAAAACTATAACAGATCTAGATGATAGATTCTAGATAACAGATGAGTGTTAGTAGAGAAAGGAAGGACCACAATGCGCGTAGCCATTTTGGAAAGCATCATTATGCCTGCTGGTCATGAGGTAGAATTTGACCGGATGATCATCAATGAATTAAAACGCCAAGGTCATGAACCGGTATTGATGGTGCCGGAGAATTTTACCTTTAAGGTTGATTATGGCGTTGACGTTATCTATCTTGAGGGCGGAGAGGTAGTGACCTATGCAGGTGCATCGAAATGGAAAAAGCCGTTCTTATCTATATTACGCGAACGCCGCCGCCGCGCATGGTTTACTTCGGCTGCTAAGAAATTAGAGGAACATCATTGTGATGCTTTGATCATTCCTACCTCCACGTATCGCTATATAAAAGCACTATTGGATACGCCTTTAAAACATGCAAAGGTACCAGTTCACTTTATTTTCCATGGCATTGGCAAGGGTGAAAACGTACGGTTCTTGAAACAGGCGGAACGTGCCAATCGATATCCAAATATTTACTTAGATGTTATCACCTTGCGCGACGATATGCTGCGCAGTGATCTACCGCGCGTCCGTCCTATCTTACCTCCTGTGTTTACGCCATCCACAGGCGAAACACCAACCTTCTCTACACATACGCCGCTTCGTCTTGGCTTTTTCGGTCAGTTCCGCAAGGAAAAGAATATTATCCCGTTATTGGATGCTTTTAAAACAGCTACCTTTACAGGTCCCGTGGAACTCTTGGTACAAGGGGCAACGGCAAAACCTGAGGACGGCGAACTATTCGATGCCATCGCTGACGAATACAAGGACGTGCCAGGGCTTTCATTCCTACATGCGAACCTTATCGGTTCCGATTGGGATAAGGCTTTACTAGACGTAGATGCCATCTTGATGCCATACGGTGCCGAGCGGTATCGCTATCACTGGAGCGCCATGCTCTACACGGCTATCGGGTTCTATAAACCGGCCTTGGTATCACCTGAAATTAATCCTGAGGTGCTGCGCGATTATCACGTTGGTGAAAGCTTAGACATATCCTCGGTGGATACGATTCGTACTGGATTAGAACAATTCGTAAACAAAATGATTGAACATCCAGACATATATGAGGCGGGTTTGGTACAAGCCAATGAAGACTTTGGACATAAACGGATGATGGATTCGATTATTAATGTATAGAATAAGTAAGGAGAGTGTATGTTTCAATATATAAAGGACCAATGGGCTAATGGTCGAGCTATTTATGGGAAAAAATCGTGGCGTGAAACACGACGCGTAGTCTTGCATTTCTTGCGAACTGTAGGCCACAAGCAAGAGATGATGGAATACAAGTCTTTTTTTGAAAGCTACGCACCAGATCAACATATTTTAGATAAACAAGAAGGTCTCTATGAGTTGATGAGTCGTATTTTCTTATTTAAAGAATCTACTTTACGTGAACGCATTGATGCGGTAAAGAATCACTTTACAGCCTTAGAAGATGTATTTACACCTGAGACTATCGAAATGCTATATAATCCTGATGAACTAAAACCGGAAGGATTAAAACAAGGCATTCTACTTTGGGAAGATGCTGATTTAAATATGACCGCACACCTTAACTTTATGACTGGTCAACGTAAAGAAGGTTTATTTACCATTCTGTTACAACTAGGCGATCAAGGCGTATACCATGCGAACATCCGCCTTGGCAAAGGTTTAGAAGGGGAACCAGCATTGTGGATTGGCACCATCCAAGGGTACAAGGATGGCCTTGATAATGCGAAACACATTACGAAAAAAATGTTCGGCTATCGGCCAAAAAACTTTATCGTATTTTTGATTCGGGAACTCGCTAAATACTGTAAAGTTAAATCTATGTACGCTGTATCTGATGAAGGTTTCTACGCCAATACACACATGGTGCGCGGCCATAAGGCAAAGGTAGCTGAACTCGATCCATTGTGGGAAGACATTGGAGGAACAGTTACAAAGGATCCACGATTCTTTAAAATTCCATTGGAAGAGTATAGAAAACCGATTGAAGAAATCAAATCACAAAAACGTAGCCAATATCGGAAGAGATATGAATTACTTGATGGATATGAAGAACAAATTCGGGAGAATTTGAAGGTGTATTTGAAATAAATATTGATATAAATAGAACTTTTACTATTGAACATGATTATATGTATAGTAGAAGTTCTTTTTTTCTACGGAAAATTGAAAAATAAATATCAAGATAAATAATGTAATATATGAATAGAGTGTGAGTTTATCCGTATTTATGGCTATATATATGCTATAATAAATGTAATTATTATAGTCAGTAAACACCTTTTAGTTGCTATACGTATGGGGTTTGATAATGAATATTTTATTAGTAAATACAACAAAGATGGTTGGAGATACAGGTGGGCTAGCAAAAGTAACGAGTGCTTTTGCTAATGAAATGAATAAACGAGGACATACTGTATCAGTAATTTATGCGGATGAACGTAGCGGTGATTTTTTCTTCCCTATTGATAAGGGTATAAAGTGTTATGATGTACGTCTACAGAATGGAAAACGAATCAAATACCCTCTTTCATTACGTTTAAAACGTGAGTTTTATCGGTTATTTAGTAAACAAAAAGCACGTACTGTAAATAGTGATTTTTTTTCTAAATATATTTGTCCATATATTGGAGAAGTTGTAAAAAAAGTTAATCCAGATATAATTGTATCTTTTACACCTGGCGATTCTAAACAGTTAATTCTCGATTTAGGGTTTTCAAAAAGTATTCCTATTATAACTATGAGTCATGGTAATCCAGAAGATTATTTTGAGTTTTATCCTGTTTTATCTCTAGAAGCTGTAAAGCTGTCTGATGTAAATCAAGTGTTATTACCATCATTTAAAAAAGTATTAGAAGAACATCTACCTAATAATAAGATTGTTACTATAGGGAATGTAGTACCACAATTCACTAATCAAGTAGATTTAACGATACCTAAAGATGTACACAAGATTTTATTTATAGGTCGTTTAGCAAAGGGACATAAGCGACCTCACTTATTAATTGAAGCTTTTTCTAAAGTGGCAGATCAATTTCCAAATTGGATTGTTGAATTGTGGGGCGCTGATGAGAATAAGGCCTATAAAGCACAATTAGAATTAATGATAAAACAGGCAAATTTAACGGATAGGATCCTATTTAAAGGTGTTACTAGAGATGTGGAATCTGTTTTATTAACAGGGGATATATATGCCATGATGAGTTCTGCAGAGGGATTTGGATTATCCATGGCTGAAGCTATGGCTAAAGGGTTACCAGTTATAGCTTGTGATACATGGCTTGGTGTAGCTGATATGGTACAAGATGGATATAATGGAATCTTAGTAAAAGATAATCCTACAGATATAGCACTAGGTTTAGAAAAGCTTATGGAAAATTCTGAATTACGATCTGTATTAGGAAGACAAGCGGTAGATTCAATGAAACGATTCGCACCGGATATTGTATGGTCTCAATGGGAAGATTTGCTTAATAATATGATAACAAAATAGGGGTTATTTAATTTGATGAAAAAGTTAATTGAGGGGAAAGAACTTAAGTCTGTAATATTAAATACATTGTTACGATTTGATGAATTTTGTAAAGAGCATGATATTAAATATACTATTGCTTATGGTACAGCATTAGGTGCTATTCGTCATAAAGGATTTATTCCATGGGATGATGACATTGATGTTATTATGATAAGACCAGAGTATGAAAAATTCGAAAAAGCATGGAAACAATATATATTGAATAGTACAGATCACTATAAATTATGGCCTGAAATGGATGAAGAAAATTACTTCATGGCGTTTTGTGCTAAGTTCTTTGATACGGAAACTGTTTTATATGAACATTTTTCAAAGGGAAAAATAGTTGAATATGGTGTCTATATTGATATTTTTGTGTTAGATCATATTCCTGTTGAAAAAAATGAACAACGAAAGTTGTTTATGGATGTTAGATTTTATTGGAAGTGGATTCAACATTTTCAAAGACATTTTAAAAAATGGAATAAATTCGTAAGAAAATATCATTTGCCTTTACCTAGTTTAGATATGGTAGCAAAACGGTTGATGAAATGTAAAAATAGGTATAATAGTCAATTAACTTCTTTGGTCTCTTTAACTCAAGATTATCGTAAAAAAGAAGATATGAATAATTCTATTTACGAGTATGAGTGGTTTAATCACTTTTTATTAGTTGAGTTTGAAGGACATAGACTTCCTATTATTTCTAATTATGATAAAATGCTTGAAAATAGTTACGGTGATTATATGAAATTACCTCCTAAGGAACAACAAATTGGTCATAATGTTGAGGCTTATTGGAAGTATTAGTTATTAATAAAAACTTTGGATTATGGGGAGATAATAATGAATATCTGTATGGTCACCAATTCTAGAAATGGTAGTATATTTTCTAATAATATAATTAAGGCAAATGCTCAATTGGGAAATAATACAGATATCTTTGAATTAGATTACAATCAATCAGTACAGAAAGAACGAGAGCGTTTATTAGCAGTAATAGAAAATAAGTCAATAGATACTGTATTATTTCTTAATGATTTTAGATTTCCAGATCAAACATTTTTCCTAAATGAAACAATAGCTCAACAGGCTGATTGTCGATTATGGGTTTGGGATGCTATGCATGATATAAATGATTTAAAAAATCATATATATCTATATTCTAAAATTTATTCTTTTGAGATAAATGATATTTTACAATTAAAAAAATATTATTCTATTGAGGGAGAATACTTGCCATTATTTGCGGGGCCAGAATTTTATACTTCACCTCGTACATCTGAAGATAAGCAAGATATAGATATATTTTTTATTGGTACGATTGCAGGTATACAAAAACGATTAGATATATTAGAAGCCGCTGCTAAGTTAGCATATGAGAAGAATTATAAGATGCTTGTATTAGGACGTATATGGCATGATCATCATTGGCATCAACGGATTATCGGTAAATGGAAGTTTAAACGTAGATATCCATATTTATCTAAATTTGTTGAGAATAAAGTATTAATACCTAGTGATGTAATTACTTATTATAAACGGACAAAAATCAATTTGAATATCCATATAGAAGGGCATACATGTTATAATTGCCGAACTTTTGAGGTTATGGGTAATGATAATTTTATTTTGAGTGATAGACAGAATATATGTAATTTAGAATTAAAAGAAAAAAGAGATTTCGAGTGTTATTCTAATATAAATGAGCTACTTGAAAAGATTGAATATTATATGAGTCATGAAGATGAACGCAATCAAATTGCTAGAAATGGTGGTCAACTTATTAGAGAAAAATATAATTTAGTAAACGCATTAAAACTAATTTTTTCTTAAAAGAATAAAGAAGGATAAGTATGAAGGGGATTATTTTAGCTGGTGGATCAGGGACACGTCTATATCCACTAACATTAGTAACATCTAAGCAATTATTGCCTATTTATGATAAACCAATGATTTTTTATCCATTATCTATGCTTATGTTAGCAGGTATTAAGGATATTTTGATTATATCAACACCACAGGATTTACCTAATTTTGAACGATTATTAGGTGATGGTTCTAGATATGGTATTAATTTACAATATAAAGAGCAACCATCACCAGATGGATTAGCACAAGCCTTTATTATTGGTGAAGAATTTATTGATGGAGATTCTTGTGCCATGATTTTAGGTGATAATATTTTTTATGGTGCCGGTATGAGAAAACAACTACAAGCAGCTGCACAGGCTACAAGTGGTGCTACCGTATTTGGTTATCATGTAGAAGATCCAGAACGCTTCGGTGTTGTTGAATTTGATGAAAATGGATTAGTCAAATCTATTGAAGAAAAACCAGAACACCCAAAATCAAATTATGCCGTTACAGGGTTATATTTCTATGATAAAGATGTTTGTGAATTGGCTAAAAAGGTAACACCATCTGATCGTGGAGAATTAGAAATTACCGATTTAAATAAAATGTACTTAGAACGTGGTGATTTACGTGTTCACACACTTGGTAGAGGGTATTCTTGGTTAGATACAGGAACTGTGGATTCTCTTAGTGATGCATCTGAATTTGTTCGAGTTATTCAAACACGTTCTGGTATTGAAATATCTGCCTTAGAAGAAATTGCTTATCGTAATAATTGGATTAGTAAAGAACAATTACTAGAGAGTGCAAAGCTATATGGCAAATCACCATATGGTAAACATTTACGGCGTGTAGCAGAGGGACAAATACAAGGATAGGGAGTATATAGTATGGGGATTAAGGTTACAGAAACAGGTATACAAGGGCTTGTGATTATTGAGCCACAAGTCTTTGGTGATCATAGAGGATTCTTTATGGAATCATGGAATAAGCGAACTATGGAAGAAGCTGGCTTATTTTATAATTTTGTACAAGACAATCACTCATCATCTACTGTAAAAGGTACATTGCGTGGTATTCATTTCCAATATGGGGATAAAGCACAAGCCAAATTAGTACGATGTGTTCGTGGTGCTGTGCTCGATGTGGCAGTTGATCTTCGTAAGGATAGTTCTACATATAAGCAATGGTATAGCGTTGAACTTAGTGAAGAAAATCAAAAACAATTTCTAATCCCTCGTGGCTTTGGACATGGTTTTGTAACATTAACAGATCATGTTGAGTTTATGTATAAAGCAGATAACTATTACGCACCAGAAGCAGATGGAGGTATTCGATGGAATGACCCTACATTAGCTATTAATTGGGGAATAGAAAACCCTATCCTATCTGAGAAGGATACCAAATCACCATTTTTTAATGAATTAGAGAATAAGATATCCTTTACAATGGCTGATAGTGGACAATAGGGTGGTGAACATATGAATATTATTGTAACCGGTGGTGCTGGGTTTATCGGTGGTAACTTTGTACATATGATGGTAGCTAAGTATCCAGAGGATCATATCATATGCGTTGATGCACTAACCTATGCAGGTAATTTAGAAACTTTAGAACCTGTAAAAGATAAGTCTAATTTTTCTTTCGTGAAAGCAGACATTGCAGATAGACAAGCTATATATGAAATATTTGAGCAATATAAACCAGATATAGTTATTAACTTTGCAGCTGAATCTCATGTAGATAGAAGCATTGAGAATCCAGAAGTATTCTTGCGTACGAATATTATGGGGACTGCTGTATTAATGGATGCTTGTCGTAAATATGGAATTCAGAGATATCATCAAGTCTCTACTGATGAAGTGTATGGTGATTTACCACTAGATCGACCTGACTTATTTTTTACAGAAGAGACACCAATTCATACATCGAGTCCTTACTCATCATCTAAGGCATCTGCTGATTTATTAGTATTGGCCTACCATAGAACGTATGGATTACCTGTAACGATTTCTCGTTGTTCAAATAATTATGGACCGTATCATTTTCCAGAAAAATTGATTCCATTGATGATAATTAATGCTTTTAATAATAAACAATTACCTGTATATGGGGATGGAAAGAATGTACGTGATTGGTTATATGTAGAGGACCATTGTGAAGCCATTGATTTAATTGTTAGAAATGGTCGTGTAGGAGAGGTTTATAATATTGGTGGTCATAATGAACGTGCTAATATTGACGTAGTAAAAACGATTTTATCTGCATTGGGAAAAGATGAATCGTTAATTACTTATGTTACAGATCGACCAGGGCATGATCAACGGTATGCTATTGATCCTACTAAAGTTAATAATGAATTAGGCTGGTTACCGAAAACATCTTTTGATGAGGGAATAAAAAAAACCATTCAATGGTATATGGATAATCAAGAATGGTGGGAACATATAATTAGTGGGGAATATCAACATTATTATGAAGATATGTATTCAAATAGGTAAGGAGAAGTAAGATGAAAGTCCTTGTAACAGGTGCTAATGGTCAATTAGGACAGGATGTTATTCGTGAATTAAAGGAGCAACATATAGAGTGTTTAGGTACGACACGAGATATGTTAGATTTAACTGATGAACATTCTGTACATCGTTTAATTATTGAATACAGTCCGGATATTGTAGTTCATTGTGCCGCTTATACAGCTGTAGATAAAGCAGAGGATGAAATAGAGCTTTGTCGTAAGGTAAACGTAGATGGTACAAAGTATGTTGTAGATGCTTGTAAAGTGATTGATGCGAAACTTATGTATATTAGTACTGATTACGTTTTTCCGGGAAAAGGAACTAGTTTTTATCAAATAAATGATGAAAAAGGGCCTAAAAATGTGTATGGTCAGTCGAAACTTGATGGTGAAAAGATTGTTAAGCAATATTTAGATAAATATTTTATTGTTCGTATTTCATGGGTATTTGGTATACATGGTAATAATTTTGTAAAGACCATGCTACGATTAGGTGAAACACATAGTATATTAAGAGTTGTTGATGATCAGATAGGTAGTCCAACTTATACAGAGGATTTATCTAAGCTGCTCGTTTCTATGATTCAAACAGATAAGTATGGTATATATCAAGCTCATAATGAAGGCGTTTGTTCTTGGGCCGAATTTGCGCGTACTATTTTTAAATTAGCTAATATGAACGTAACTGTAGAATCTATTCCTTCTTCTGAGTATCCGACAAAAGCTATACGTCCATTAAATTCAAGAATGGATATGTCGGAATTAAAGAAAAATGGATTTAATCTATTGCCTGATTGGGAAGATGCGTTAAAAAGGTGCATTGATGTATTAAAGTAAGTATTGAGCATGTATTAAAGAAACTTGTAGATAAATATGAGACTATGATATTTCTGGCATTATGTAGTAGATATGTGATAACTAATGGGAATGTTTAAAACAGGGAGTTGTATATAGTGGGAATATTGGATACTATCCAATTTGTTTTTAATACAAATGATAAGAATATTGAACTGACACCTTTAAAACAAGGTATGACGAATGATTCATTTATCTTTAGTATTAATAATGAACGGTATATTATTAGGGTTCCAGGGGTTAATACAGAAAAAATAATCAATAGACATCAAGAGTATGATGTGTACCAAGCTATAAAAAATGAAGAGTTTGTAGAACCTGTTGTCTATATTGATAGAGAAAAAGGTTATAAAATTTCAAAATTTATAGAGAATTCTCATACGGTTAATCCAAAAGATTGGAATGAAATTAGTGCGTGTTTAAAGCGATTACGAGATTTTCACAGTCAATTACATCGCGTAGAGCATTGTTTTGATGTATTTGAGCATATCAATTATTATGAATCATTAATGCCAGATACAAGTATATATGAGGACTATGGGAATACTAAAAAGAATATAGAGTCTTTAGAGCCTATTATTAAAAACCTGGTAAAGGACTGGACATTGTGCCATATTGATGCGGTGTGTGACAATTTTTTAGTTACAGAAAATCAAGATGTATATCTCATAGATTTTGAATATGCCGCTATGCAGGATCCTGATTTAGATTTGGCTATGTTTATCGTCTATTCCTTGTTTGACCGACAAGAGATTGATCGAATTATCAATATATATTTTGAAAATCAAGTAACACCGTTAAAGCGGTATAAGATTTATTCTTATATTGCTATGGTAGGTCTATTATGGAGCAATTGGTGTGAAGCAAAACAAGATGAGGCTTTACTAAATAGCTCCTATGCTAAGCAGCAGTACAATTATGCGAAAACGTTCTATCAAATTGTATTTGATGAGGCACGAAATATAACAGAATTTAGTGAACTGGTAGATAATCATGGTTAATGCTCTTTTATCAGGTATATTTTGGGGGGCAGATACCAGTTTACTGGGCTATTACCTTTCAAATTACACCATATATTTTATAATTCCCTTATTGGTTTCTTTATTTATAACCTGCATTCATGATACGGTTAGTGCCTTTTTAATTAATACGTCTATTGTTGTAACAGGGCAAGTTAGACCTGTTATTAAGGATATTAAGAAAGCAAAATCTAAGTACATATGGTTTGGATCATTTCTAGGTGGGCCTATAGGTATGTGCTCGTACATTATGGCTGTTCAATATCTTGGGCCATCATTGACGGCTATTATTAGTTCCATCTATCCAGCTGTGGGTTTATTCTTTGCCTATATATTCTTGAAAGAAAAAAGAAAACCCTATCAAGTTATTGCTTTATTTGTGGCTATTGCCTTTATTATTGCTTTAGGTTTTGTTGATGAAGGACAAACGACTAATAGTATAGTAGGCATTATATTTGCTTTGGTATGTGCTTGTGCTTGGGGTAGTGAGGCTGTTTTGTGCTCTTACGGCATGAAATCTGGTGAAATATCTAATTTGAGCGCTATCTGTATTAGACAAAATTTATCCATGATTACTTATGGAGTGCTTTTTGTTTTATATTTTATATTTATGAGTAATGGTGAAAGTTTAGCTTTTGATTCTAGTTTTGCTTATGTGGGGCTGGCAGCTATATTTGGTTCTGTATCGTATTACTGTTATTATCGAGCGTTGGCGACTATCGGTCCTAGTAGAGCTATGGCTTTAAATATTAGTTATACAGCCTTTTCAGCATTATTCTCTTATTTCTTCTTTGATATTACTTTAACCTTACATCAAATTATGTTAGGTGTTGGTATCGTAGTGAGTGGGTTGATTTCTGCATATGATTTCGAAAAATGATTTCAATAAATATATAGAGCAAAAGCAATATGACCGTATTCAACAACATAAAGTGACTAATGCGATTATATTAGCAGCCGGTAAATCGAAACGATTTAAACCTATTAGTGACTATTGTCCAAAGGGACTTAGCATCGTAAAAGGTGAAGTTCTAGTGGAACGACAAATTAAACAATTACAGGCTGTTGGTGTAACGGATATTACTCTTGTGGTGGGTTATAAAAAAGAAATGTTCTTTTACTTAGTAGATAAGTACGATGTAAAAATCGTTATAAATGAACAGTATGATACACAAGATAATGTTTCATCATTACGGTTAGTATTAGATCAATTAGACAATACCTATATTTGCTCTGTAGATAATTACTATCCAGAAAACTTGTTTAATACCTATGAGTATCGAGGCTTTTATTCGACTATATATGTAGAAAATAATGTGGATGAATGGGTTGTAACCACTGATGAATCGGGGATGATAAATGATGTAAATATAGGTGTTCCTAGTGGCTATATCATGCTTGGCTTTGTCTATTTTGATAGGGAATTTAGTGAGAACTTTAGACAAGTTATACAAAATGTAGAAAGTGTAGATGAATACAATCATCATGTTTGGGAATATCTATATATGAAGCATTTGGATACGCTAAAGCTTGGTATCAAAGAGTTTGATAAGCATAGTATCTTGGAATTTGATACCATAGACGATGCTATTAATTTTGATGAATCATTTTTAAGAAATAATATGAACGGTAAATTTGATTAATAGTTTAATATTTTGTATAGTTAATAAGGGGGCTGTAACAGAACAGCCCCTCTATACTAAAAATAGCTATTAGCTGATTATATATAATCAACTAATAGCTATTTTTCTATATTTTATAAGGAAAAAGGGTCCCGAGGGACACTTTTCGTTGGTATAATTAAATTATGAATAAAAACCATACCAATGAACCTTATTAATCAGCACTAGTGCTTCTGTTAGTATATCTAGTGTTACTTTAGCTAAATCGGTTTTCTTAGGAGAAAACTCTCGAAGTAAACCATTACTATTTTCATTAGAGCCACGTTGCCATGCTGCATAGAATCGGGTTTTACGTTCAACAAATGTAGCTAAACAACCTTTACTTTGACCTCTAGAAGATACCATTGTATCTAGTTCCCAATGACCAAAAGTCTCACGATTTTCAACTTTTTTAGGTCGGTTCTTAATGGTCTTTTTTACATTGAAGCGTCCACGCTTTTCTTGTGTACCAGGCTTTTTGCCTTTCCGGCGAAGTACTTTTTCTGTTATAGCAAGAAAACCACGATGGATCCAAGAATATATTGTCGTAAAACTTAGAGCCCCAGGTAATTCAGTACCAACTACTTTTTCTGGAGACTAAGTTTGTTGTAATCTAGATTCAATTAAAGCCGCTAATTGAGGTGTTAACTTTGTTGGTCAGCCTTTAAGACTTACTAATTGCTAACTCTTGTGCTTTAATCGCAGAATATTCACCTTCAACACGATTTAATTCTCTTGCTACAGTAGAATGGTGGACACCGATTAAGCTAGCAATTTTACGAACAGAGTATCCTTCTCTTCGTAAAACTTCTATTTGACTTCGTTTTTCTATGGTAAGATGTATATAGCTCATAATAGAGACCTCCGTGTCATGTATTTGTGGTTATTTACATTTTACACGAGATCTCCGATATGAGTCTTTTTATTTGTCGCAATGTATTTTACAATTCATCATATAATAATAAATATCTATATATTATATAATGTATATTTAATTTGTAATTGTTATATACTAATATAGATGAGTAATTTACGTTTTCAGTAGATTATATGATAATCATTATCAGAGGTAGAATATGCTTGAGTCATTACTAATAGGATTACAACAGGATTTAAAAATCTTTATATGGGCACCTATAATCAGTGCTATCTTTCGATTTATTTTTATTAAACTATATGGACCCTCATATCAGTGGAATGTGGATAAGAAAAAACTAGTTAAAACCTTTAGTTATGGATTTTGGTGGGGACTCGATTTTCATGCTTATGTATTATTAGTTTCCTTTTTAGCTATCTCTTTACCGGGTGCATTTATATCCTCTTATTTCGCGGTAGGTGATATTGTAAGAACCATACTTTTAACATTGTATTTGATGGTATTATATGCTGCATTTATGGGAAAATTAATATATTATTATCATTTTAAAGATACTTATAATGAATTAGTTCGTTTGGGTGGTAATGCTGATAAAAAGAATCTACTAGATATATTTTTTAATGAAAATCATGGGTTATGGATTTTACTTGGTTTTATTCCCTTTGCAGTAATTACATCTTTAGGAATTTATGCAACTTTATTAACACCGGTATTGTTGATACCTACATTTCCATTTGTAGGGCAAGTAGTGGGAACAATTATATCAGTTATTCTTACGGTAGTGGTTTTCTATTGGTTACGTTATGGTGGTACATTGAATCATCGTAATAAACCGGAGTGGGATTTTGTACCAGCTATTATTAAAAATGATATATTTTTAGCTAAAGCCGTTATTGATGATTTGATTGCATTAGAATTAGTGCATAAACATAATGTTAATGAAGTATTGAATCATGATGATGATACAGCTATCAAAAATTTATGTGTTATTCCAGAATTTAAAGACGTAAAGATAGGAGTAAATCCATTAGAGCTTTTACAAAAAAAAGCTGAAGGTCCGCGAATTTCAAAGCCTAAGCATATTTTTATTCTTGTTGGTGAAAGTCTTACACAATCTGTGATGGACGATATTTATTCAGAATATCATATTGCCGATGCAGGAAAGCAGTTTAAAACACAGAAGAATACCATTTCTATGGAGAATTTTTTGCCTGCAGGTATGATTTCTCAACCGGCTATTACAAGTCTCATTTCAGGTATTTATGATTCTAATTTAGAAATTAATGAGAAAACACAATTTTGGGAACATACTATAATTACTTCTCTGCCAGAACAAATTAAAAAGTTGGGTTATAAAACTAAACTTTGGTATGGGGGGAATATTTCTTGGGCTAGCTTAGGTTTATTTGCTCCATCAATGGGCTTTGATGAATGTATTGGTGGTCCAGATATTTGTGGTGAAGATGCACCTGCCACATGGTTAGGCGTGTATGATCATTTATTTCTAGATGAGGTAAAAAAACGTATACTGGCAGCTGATGATGAGCCAACTATGCATTTTATTTATACAACATCTAATCACTCACCAAGCACAATTCCTATTGAACGATATGGATGGGATGCAGATACGATTTTTGGAAATATTCCTAAAGAGGTAAGAGATAATAAGAGTAAAGTAGCATCTTTGGGTACTTATTGGTATGCAGAACAGGCATTATTCCGTTTCGTTGATGATATGAAAGAACATTTTGAAGATAGCCTTATCATAGTCACAGGTGATCATTCCTGTGGCATAGCAGATTCTCTGCTTTCATATAGAAAGCAAACTATTAGAGAATCATTTTGTACATATTTTGCTATGTATCATAAGGATATTGATGCTAATTGGATTAATAAAAATAGTATTGGTGATCATATGCAAATTATGCCTACTATTTTTGAACTTATAGCACCAAAAGATTTTGAATATTATTCTTTAATGCCTTCCTTATTTGAACCTCAAGAACGCATTGTAACTCCGTACCATTGGATGACACAATCTGAAATCGGTTTTTATGGTAACTATACAGCAGAAAATATTAATTGGCGAGATTCTAAAGATCAAGATACACCTATAACACATGTAGAACGTCATGACTTTGAAGATATCAAGCAAGCTTATGTAGAGTTAACAGCTTGGGTTGTACGGCATCCAGAAATATTAAAATGTTAAATATAAAATTTTAAGACCACCATCATGTAGATTTTAGCAACTGACAATTGTTATAGAGAAGTTTCCTTTGATGAGTATTTGATAAACGACACCTAGATTTATTTACATCAGAAGATCAAATTAAACTAGCTTCCTTTGTATTAAGTCATGATAAATCTAATAATCATAGCATTAGTGAAAAGGCTGCAAAAGTACTTATAGAGGATTGGAAAAATAATGCTTAATTAGTATTTATAAGAGTAGGTAAATGTTATTATAAATTATCTACTATACGATAATTACGTTAATGCAACTAGGGTTCAATATAATTCTTAAATATAAGTTGGTGATATAGTGCTAATAGATTTTACTTTCAAAAATATTCGATCATTTAAAGAAGAAGTCACCTTTTCTATGGAGGTAGGTGAAGGTATTATTGAGTATACTAAAGAAAATACCATATTATTCAGAGATATAGATGTTGTTAAATCATCATTTATTTTTGGAGGGAATGCATCTGGAAAATCTAATGTGATTAGAGCTTTCCAACTACTTAGAGCTATTATTGTTCATGGCACATCTTCTGATTTAGAGGCTTTACCTGTTGATTCTTTTGCCAATGTAGAAGGTAATACTTATTTCAAAATTCAATTTATTAAAAATGGAAATTTATATTGTTATGAATTAGATTATGATGCTCATAGTATTAATGAAGAGCGTTTAATTATGAATGATAATATCATTTTTAATAGGACTGTTGATGATATCATTATGCCGTCATCAATAAAGGGTTTAAAGGGCGCATTAAGAGCTAATCAGCCTTACTATACTTTGCTCAAACCAATAATGTTTCAGAAGCTAAAGTGGCATATGAATGGTTTGCACAAGATATTCTTGTATTTAGTTTAAGTAATACTGATTTATGTAACTAACATTTATTTTTGCCATTATATACTAATCCTGATTTAAAAGAAAAAGTCTTGTATTTTTTGAAGGCTGCAGATTTTCATATAAAAGATATTAAAATACAAGAATCTTTCATACCTATACAAGAAAATAATCGAAATTTAGAATCTAGATTATTGCTTCAATTTGAATATGAATGTAAGGATAGCGAAACCTTTACTATTGATTATGAAGCAGAAAGTATAAGCACACGGATATTCATGTTTTTAGCAATGATGATTTTGATTGTTTTTTACATCCTAAATTAGTTAATATGCTAGTACGTATTTTTAATGAATGGAATGATACAGGCATGCAATTCATTGCGACTACACATAATACAGATATATTGGATGCTCCAATAAGAACTGATCAAGTTTGGTTTGTAGATAAGAGTTATTATAATGTATCTACGTTAGATAGTGTTTTTGATTACAATGAGTTGAGTGTCGAGGGTATTAAAAAGAGTTACCAAGATGGCTTGTATGGGGCTATTCAAATTGTTAATGATTCGATGATAAAAGATATATTATTATGTTAATAATAAAAATGAATGAAAATTTCATGAATTTTTAAATGATATTTAATATCTATATGATACAATATACGTATATCTTGTAAAGGTATACGTATTATTTGTATGGAAACATGGACACATAGGGATAAGCGTATTGCTTTGCAAGATTGTATAGTAATTGTTTTTAGTATAAAGAAGAGGTATTGTATTATGAAAAAACAATTCGCAGCAATTTTTGCAGCAACAGCTGTTTTGGGTGTAACTACTGCATTTGCAGCTAACCCATTCTCCGATGTAACTCCTGATTCTTGGGCATACCAAGCTGTATCCCAATTGGCAGCAGCTGGTATCGTTAACGGTTATCCAGATGGCACTTTCAAAGGCCAAAACGATATCACTCGTTATGAAATGGCTCAAATGATTGCGAAAGCTATGGCTAACCAAGACCGCGCTAATGCTGAACAACAAGCTATGATCAACCGTTTGGCTGATGAATTCTCCAATGAATTGAACAACTTGGGTGTACGTGTAGCTCGTTTGGAAGACCGTGTTGGTAATGTGAAAGTAACTGGCGATATGCGTATGCGTTTCATGGGCGCTCAAAAGAAAGATGGTAACTATGTAAACCTTTATGGTGACTACAGCAAAGCTTCTAAATTTGACGCTCGTGCTCGTGTTCAATTCAATGCTAAAGTAAACGATCGTACAGAAGCTGTTGTTCGTGTAGCATCTGATGATTTCGAATTTGGTGATGCATCTGATGGTGCTGGTGTAGGTGTTGCTGTTGACCGCGCTTATGTAAACCATAAATTTGGTGAACGCGTATCTGTAAAAGCTGGTCGTTTTGACCAAATGCTTGGCAATGGTTTGATTTATGATGATGCATTTGATGGTGCTCAATTCAATGCAGGCAATGATAAAATTCAATTCCAAGCTGCTTATGGTTATGCCGTTGCTGGTGCAGCAGAAGGTTTGAGTCAAAAAACAAATAATACATATACATATGCAAGCATTAAAGGTGACTTAAATAAACATGTTAACCTTGGTGGTTTCTATGCACGTAAAAATGCACATAAATCCGGCAATGATGATTACAGAAATCTTTATGGCTTCAGCACAGACATGAACTTTGATAAAGTTTGGGTTGGTGGTGAATGGGTAAAAGCTGCTGGCTTATCCCACGGATCCGCATGGACTGCTGGTATCGGTTATGGCAATTATGACCAAGCTAAACAAGGTACATGGGATGTAAAAGCTCAATACTTCAACTTTGGTGAAAATTTGGGTGCAGTTTCCTCTACATGGGAAATCCCTTATGATTATACAAATGTTTATAGTCGTACTAACTTTGATTTCCGTGGCTTCAAAGGCTGGTTGGCAACTGCTAACTATGCATTGCAAGACAATGTCGGTTTGACTGCATACTATGGTTTCAATAACAAAACTAATAAAGCAGATGGAAATAACTCTAAACTTTCCAACTACTACCGTGTAGATCTTAACTACCAATTCTAATTAAATAGATTGGCATAATTTAAGTAAATATAAAGGGATGGCGAAATATATATTTCGTCATCTCTTTTTGCTATGTTGGAGGTTTTTCTATAATCCCATGAAAATCCAATGAACTTTTCTTTGAAATATAAAATATTTATTATAATATGTTATACTTATGTTATATTCTGTAATAGGACGGTTATCACTTATAAAGGGTTAGGGAGATACGTGTTAGTAGGGCCGATTTGCAGATGTGTATGATTCTTTTTTGGAGAGAGGTATAGTTATGAAAAAACAATTTGCCGCTATTTTTGCAGCAACAGCTGTGTTGGGTGTAACAACTGCGTTTGCAGCGAACCCATTTTCCGATGTAACCCCTGATTCTTGGGCCTACCAAGCCGTGTCTCAATTGGCTAGCACTGGTATCATCACGGGCTATCCAGATGGGACTTTCAGAGGCGAAAATGGTATTACTCGTTTCCAAGTAGCGCAAATGGTAGCGAAAGCGCTTGCTAACCAAGATCGTGCGAATGCGGAACAACAAGCCTTGATTAACCGTTTGGCTGATGAATTCTCTAACGAATTGAATAATTTGGGCGTTCGTGTGGCTCGTTTAGAGGACCGCGTAGGTAATGTGAAAGTAACCGGCGATATGCGTCTTCGTTATCTTGGTTCCCAAAAGAAAAATGGTAACTATGTAAACGCTGTGGGCGATTACAGCAAAGGTTCTCAATTCGACGCGCGTGCTCGCATTCAGTTCAACGCGAAGGTCAATGACCGCACAGATGCTGTCGTTCGCGTAACTTCTGGGGACTTTGAATTTGGCGATGCGACTAATGGTGGTAATGCAACGGCTACTATCGATCGCGCTTATGTAAATCACAAATTTGGTGAACGCGTGTCTGTGAAAGCTGGTCGCTT
>OKWX01000213.1_pt1 | contig 23956 bp, 3 predicted proteins | sample 1607241 | NCBI WGS metagenome assembly OKWX01 (sample SAMN07501071, study PRJEB24779) | human gut metagenome | isolation source: stool | host: human infant | place: USA: Pittsburgh, PA
TAAGCACGCCGCCAGCGTTCGTCCTGAGCCAGGATCAAACTCTCCAAGATATCTTGAAGCTATTTGAATAGCTCATTTGTTTTTGTTGTCGCTACATTGAAGTAGCTTTGAATTATGGTTGGTTTTGACTATGTCAAAACCCGCACTCTGGCATATGTTCAATCGTTTTGATTGATTACCTATCATTGTTCAGTTTTCAAAGATCTGTGCCCCTTCATATGGGGTACTTGAATATAATAACATTTCCATATACTCATGTCAACAAAATTTGGACAAATTTTACTACAAATTTCAGAAAATTTTTACCATTATTTTTGCACAATTTCACGGCCTAATTTTACAGATTCGAAACTTGAGTTATATCACTCTTTTAGACATATCATATAACGAGAATTTAAAGCAAAAAAAAGCCGCAACAAGAATGCATATATTGCATTCTGTTGCGGCTTCTTGCCTATATAACAGTGTGTTTATAGAATCCCTTATTTGCATTTCAACACTGTATATTAAAAACTTTTATATATAAGGTATTGCATCTGCATTTCCTATACAGCAAAAGTTATACATATAAAGATTTAATTATATGTGTATTTAGATGATTAGTTATCTGTCTGAATCGCTTCACGAAGGTTAATTTCGTGCATATCGCCAACAGAAGGTTCTTCTGCAGACATATTCTTCACAGTTTGTTTTGTAGCAAACCAAACTGCTTCGTTCATGTAATAACGCAATTCTTCATTAGATACATGTTCTTGATCTTGAGCCATGATATCAAGCATAGCATCTTCCAATGCTTGTGCTTCTTCATCAGTCAAAGGACCGCCAATGGCCTTTTGTTTTTGAAGCAATTCATTCATGCGATCAACCATGCTGCGCAATACATTGTAACCATAGCTATTTGTATAACCTTGGTCCTTATCATATTTAGGGAATGTGTAATAGCTATACTCGTTTTTATTACGGTTTTCACCATTCCAGTTCAATGCAGTTTCTTGGCCATGTACATAACCTAAAGAATGTTTACGGAAATAATCAGCATAATTATGCTTATCTTTAGAATGTAACCATTTAGCTTCTTCTTTAGTTAACGCTTGATGATTATTCTTTTTGCTTTCAGCTAAAGCAATATGTTTTTCCGCATTTTCCCATGCTTTCACAAATTCATGGATACTTTGCACCGCCTGAGGGCTAGCCACAGGAACCAATACAACAGAACCTGTTGTAGGCGCTTTAGCCGGATTTGGTAAAAGCAATGGATCATCAAATGTAGCAGATGCCGCATTAACTTGTAATACGCCACTGCCGAATAATACTGCCGCTGTGAAAGCAAGCAAAGTGGATTTTTTCATTATATATTCCTCTTTTCTATCAACGAATTAAATCGGGTGGGAGGATTCCCTAAAGGGGAATCCTCAACCCGTAATGTTCAGTATGAACGTATTATAAACCTAGTCTTGCCATCATTGCAGCAATATTAGCTTTCATTTGTTCATTTTCAGCTTTCAAATCAGCTACTTCACCTTTTAATCCTTGATTTTCAGCTTTCATTGCAGCAAGTTCACGTTGCATTGCATATGTAGAACTGATAGGTCCTTTACGATAACGATCTGCAGTTTCTGCTTCGCCGTCTCTGTTACCTACTTTCCAAGTTACACCAGCATTTGCCATCATATGGCTATTGCTGCCTGCCCAAGCAACACCAGCATGTAACATCATGGATTCATTTTTATAATGAGCCACACCTAATGCCAATGCGGAGTCGCCACGGTAGTTACCGTAACCTGCCATAATTTGAGTAGGTTCGTAAGGGTCATAAGCCATAGGTTTCAATGCGGACAACGCGGAGGACATCGCACCAACTTGACGAACTTCGTTTACAACATTATTCATGCTGTTAGCAACACGATTAAGTTGGGAACCATTAACAGCATCAGTAGAAGTGGAGCTAATTTCGCCTGGTGCTACGTTAGTAATCTTATTACCACCGTTGTTTAAACCAGAGCTTGTTAAGGATACGCTGCCACCACCATTATTTTTGATTGTGATACCGTTACCGTTTGTCACAGTTGTATGACCGGAGTTATCCATAGTTGTAATGGAATTGATACCAGTAATATCTTTTGCCAAACGAACATTCAAGCTGCCGTTGTTGTCAGAGATAACACCGATATTGTTTGCAGTGGAAAGTTTGCTTTCATCAGTAACGCCACCTTTAACAGTCACTTTTTGACCTAGGTCACGATGGAATTCACCTTTATCACCTGCAAAGTCTAAACCAGCTTTCTTAAGGCCGTCGATACCTTTCTTCAAGTCGCCGATGTTAGCACCATTTGTTAAGCTGCTGCTATTATTAGCGATATTGTTGATATCTTCGCCTTCGGCATAACCACTTGCCATATTAACAACTTGATTACCACCATTGTTCAAGCCGTCCTTAGTCAATGTTACTGCACCAGTACCATCTTTAGGGGACCCTTGACCTGCTGGAGGAGTAGTAATTGCAACACCGTTGCTGCTAACAGTAGTAGTTACTTTAGAACTACCCATGCCAGATGTAACAACCACACCATCTGCAGTTGTGCTTGTTCTCTTAGTCTTTTTGTCAGTAGTTACAACACCGTCAACACTCAACTCAGTGGCCTTAGTTGGATTATCTACAAGTACACCTTTAGCTGTTGTTTTAGTTGTATTATTTTGACTATCAGATACTTTCACATTATCTGCAGTTAGAGTAGTCGTATTACCAAATGTATCAGTGCTTGTAACACCTACACCATTTGTTACAGTAGAGAATTTCTTATCGTCAGTAGTGGTAATCACACTGCGTAAGTTCAAGTCCTTCTTGATATCTACAGTATATGTTTTAGACTTGTCTGCATTAACCGTAGTTTCTACAGTTGTATTGCCGCTATCGCCGGCCTTCACTGTCGTAGTTGCTGCAGCCATGCTGCTCTTCAACTGTTGAACGTTAACTGCATCAGTATCATTTACACCAGCTGCCACGTTAGTGATTTTTTGATCATTTGCGTTTAAGCCTGTGTTGGAGATGTAAGTTTTACCGCCTACAGATACGCCTTTATCATCAAGAACAACTTGTTTGTTAGGGTCGGAACCAACTGTTACAGAGTCAAGACCTTTAAGGTTCTTAGCAAGTTTAACATTCAAGTTACCGTTTTCATTAACTACGCCAATGTTACCGTTTGAAAGTTTAGAAGCATCAGCTTCGCCACCTTTAAGTTCCAATGTTTGACCAAGGTCTTTATGGATAACTTCACCGGAGTCGCCTTTGAAGTTCAAGCCTTTCTTAGTCAAGTCTTGAGTGTTCTTATCAATTTTGTTATCTACAACTTTCAATTGATCTTCTGTTGCAGCTTGACCGTTAGTGATGTTATTAGGATCCCAAGTTCTGTTAGTCAAATTGTTTACAGTACCGTTTGCACCGTTAACTAGAACTTTACCAGCATTAATTGAGCCCTCTGTACCATTGATAGTTACAGCATTAGTACCTTCACCAGCTTTCACGATACCTTTAGTACCATCAATGTGAACTGCTGTGTTACCAGAACCTAATGTTACAGTATCTTTCAAGCCTACAGTGTAAGTCTTAGCTTTTGTAATAGCGTTGATTTCTTCCTCAACATCAATATTTTTACCAGCTTTTACCTTAGTATCAGACGCAGCTTTTACATCGTTCAATTGTTTAACATTTACAGCATCATTGTCTTCTACGCCAGCTGTTACGTTTTTAATTTGCGTATTGTTAGCGTTGAAGCCATTATCTGTAACGAATTGTTTATTGTTGATTGTCAAGCCATCGTTGTTGATAGTTGTTTGACCAGTTGTTACGCTGTTTAAGCCTGTTAAATCTTTTGCAAGTTTAACATTCAACTTACCATTTTCAGATACCACACCAATGTTATTATCAGACAATTTAGCTTTATCAGAAACGCCACCTACAACATCCAATGTTTGACCAAGGTCTTTATGAATTAATTCGCCAGAGTCAGCTTGGAAGTTCAAGCCTTTCTTACCGTTGTCTGTAACTTTTTTATCTACAGATTTCAATTGATCTTCTGTTGCAGCTTGACCGTTAGTGATGTTATTTGGATCCCAAGTTCTGTTAGTCAAGTTGTTTACAGTACCATTTGCACCGTTAACTAGAACTTTACCAGCATTAATGTTACCTGTTACACCATCAATCGCTACTTTACCAGCATTGATTGTGCTGTTTACGCCGTTGATAGTTACTGCGTTAGCACCGTCACCAGCTTTCACGATACCTTTTGTACCGTCGATATTAACAGCTGTGTTACCAGAACCTAATGTTACAGTGTCTTTCAATGCCACTGTGTAGGTCTTAGCTTTTGTTACAGCATCTACAGTTTCATCAACATTGATGTTTTTGCTACCTTCTACTTTTGTATTAGATGCAGCTTTTACATCGTTCAATTGTTTAACATTTACAGCATCATTATCTTCCACGCCAGCTGTTACGTTTTTGATTTGCGTATTGTTAGCGTTGAAGCCATTATCTGTAACGAATTGTTTGTTGTTGATTGTCAAGCCATCATTGTTGATAGTTGTTTGACCAGTTGTTACGCTGTTCAAGCCTGTTAAATCTTTTGCAAGTTTAACATTCAACTTACCGTTTTCGGATACAACACCGATGTTATTGTCAGACAATTTAGCTTTATCGGAAGTACCACCTACAACGTCTAATGTTTCGCCAAGGTCTTTATGGATACTTGTAGCGTCATCGCCTTTGAAGTTCAAGCCTTTCTTACCGTTGTCTGTAACTTTTTTATCTACAGATTGCAATTGATCTTCTGTTGCAGCTTGACCGCTAGTGATGTTATTTGGATCCCAAGTTCTGTTAGTCAAGTTGTTTACTGTACCATTTGCACCGTTAACTAGAACTTTACCTGCATTGATATTGCCTGTTACACCATCGATTGCAACTTTGCCAGCATTGATTGTGCTGTTTACGCCGTTGATAGTTACTGCATTAGTGCCGTCGCCAGCTTTTACGATACCTTTTGTACCATCAATATTAACTGCATTATTACCAGAACCTAATGTTACAGTGTCTTTCAATGCAACTGTGTAAGTCTTAGCTTTTGTTACAGTATCTACAGTTTCATCAACATTGATGTTTTTGCTACCTTCTACTTTTGTATTAGATGCAGCTTTCACATCGTTCAATTGTTTAACGTTAACAGCATCGTTGTCTTCTACGCCAGCAGTTACGTTTTTGATTTGTGTATTGTTAGCATTGAAGCCATTAGCTGTAACGAATTGTTTGTTGTTGATTGTCAAACCATCGTTGTTGATAGTTGTTTGGCCAGTAGTTACGCTGTTCAAGCCTGTTAAGTCTTTTGCAAGTTTAACATTCAACTTACCATTTTCGGATACCACACCGATATTGTTGTCAGACAATTTAGATTTTTCAGTAATGCCACCTACAACATCCAATGTTTGACCAAGATCTTTATGGATTACTTCGCCAGAATCAGCTTGGAAGTTCAAGCCTTTCTTAGTCAAGTCAGTGCTGTTGTCAGTGATTTTCTTATCAACAGATTTCAATTGATCTTCTGTTGCAGCTTGACCGCTTGTGATATTTGCAGGATCCCAAGTTGTATTAGTCAAGTTGTTTACAGTACCTGTAGTACCATTGACAGTCACTTTACCGGAGTTGATAGTGCCGTTTGTACCATTGATAGTCACAGCATTAGCACCGTCACCAGCTTTCACGATACCTGTAGTACCGTTGATGTTAATTGCTTTATCGCCGGAACCTAAAGTTACATTGTCTTTCAATGCTACTTTATAAGTTTTAGCGTGTGTATTAGGGTCTACTGTGGAATCAACATTGATGTTTTCGCTACCTTCTACTGTAGTGTTAGACGCATTTTTAACTTCATTCAATTGATTCAAGTTAACTGCATCATTACCATCAGTACCAGCTTTTACGTTTTTGATTTGTGTGTTGTTAGCATCAAAACCGTTAGCTGTAACGAATTTATTACCACCAATTGTTAAACCTTCGTTATTAATTGTTGTAGCACCAGTTGTTACACTTGTTAAGCCAGTCAACTCTTTAGCAAGTTTAACATTTAACTTACCGTTTTCAGATACCACGCCGATGTTATTGTCGGACAATTTAGCTTTATCGGAAGTACCACCTACAACGTCTAATGTTTCGCCAAGATCTTTATGAATGCTTGTAGCGTCATCGCCTTTGAAGTTCAAGCCCTTCTTAGTCAAGTTGCTACCATTGTCAGTAATTTTCTTATCAACAACTTTCAATTGATCTTCTGTTGCAGCTTGACCGCTTGTGATATGGTCAGCATCCCAAGTGATATTTGTTAAGTTGTTTACAGTACCTTTAGCACCGTTAACAAGAACTTTACCGGAATTGATATTACCTGTTACACCGTCAATCGCTACGTTACCAGCAGTAATTGTGCTGTTTGTACCGTTGATAGTTACAGTATTATTGCCTTCGCCAGCTTTCACAATACCTTTTGTGCCGTCGATATTAACAGCAGTATTGCCGGAACCCAATGTTACTGTGTCTTGTAAACCAACTGTATAAGTCTTAGCTTTAGTAAGTGGATCTTCAGAATCAGTTACATTGATATTTTTACCTGCTTTTACAACAGTTTTAGCTGCAGCTGCGTTATTAGATACTTCTTTCAACTGTTTAAGGTTAACTGCATGGTTATCCTCTGTACCAGCTTTCACGTTTGTGATTTGAGTATCGTTAGCATTGAAGCCATTACTTGTAACAAATGTGTTGCCACCGATTGTCAAACCATTGTTGTTAATAGTTGTAGCACCAGTTGTTACGCTGTTCAAGCCTGTCAAATCTTTAGCAAGTTTAACATTCAATACACCGTTGTTATTAACTACGCCGATGTTATTTTCTGAAAGTTTAGATGCATCAGCTTGACCACCAGAGATTTTCAATGTTTGACCAAGGTCTTTATGAATTGCAGTACCTACATCGCCTTGGAAGTTCAAGCCTTTTTCTACGATTTCAGTTTTTGTAGTATCAATTTTATTGTCTACTACTTTTAATTGATCTTCTGTCGCAGCTTGACCATTAGTAATAGCATTAGGATTCCAAGTTCTGTTAGTCAATTCGTTAACAGTACCTGTAGTACCATTGATAGTTACTTTACCGGAGTTGATAGTACCATTTGTACCATTGATAGTCACAGCATTAGCGCCGTCGCCAGCTTTCACGATACCTGTTGTACCGTTAATATTGATAGCTGTATTACCAGAGCCTAATGTTACTTCATCTTTCAAGCCTACAGTATACGTTTTAGCTTTAGTTACATTGTCGATGCTTTCATCAACTTTAATGTTTTTGCCTTCAGCTACCTTCGTATTTGCTGCAGATGCACTGTTGGATACTTCTTTCAATTGTGCCAAGTTTACTGCATCGCTGTCGATTGTACCACGAGCAACGTTAGTAATCTTGTTACCACCATTATCCAAACCAGTTTTAGTAAGAGATACAGATGCATTATTTGTAGCACCGTTGCTGATAGTTACGCCGTTAGAAGTAACTTTTGTATCGCCTACAGTTACGCTGTTCAAACCTTTAAGGTCTTTTGCCAAACGAACTTTCAAGTCGTTAGAGCCATCGGATACAACACCGATATTATCTTCAGCAGTCAATTTGGATGCTTCTGTAATGCCACCTTTAACGTTTACTTGTTCGCCAAGTTTTTTATTGATTACATTACCGGAGTCAGCACCGAATTTCATGCCTTTATTGATCAATTCTTCTTTAGTCTTGAACAATTGGCTACCGTTGATAGCATCTGTAGATGTAGCTGTTACAGCACCGTCTTTTACATTTGTAATAGTAGTGCCATTAGCGCCTTCCAATGTTACCTTAGTTTTATCAATAACACCGTTATTGATGTCATATTTAACAGCACGATCTGTTAATTTATCTACAGAAGTCTTGGATGCAATGTTATTGATTGTAACTTGCTCTTTAACGCCTGCATGGTTTTTATCCTCTACGGTCAAGGATACTTCACCATTGTCGTTTACCTTGTAGGAACCGTCACCAACGGAGTTTCTTACAAGACGATAGTCAGTTGCACTGCTACCTTGTTGGGTAATTTGTTCGCTAACTTTTTTCAACTGATCTTCAGTCGCTGCACGACCGGATACGATAGATGTGGAATCCCAACTCTTATTGCTCAAGTTAGTTACATAATTACCAGTTTCGCTTGCATGTTTCGTATTTTGAACAGTTTGAGCACCCATTACAACAGCGCCAGCAGTCACTCTGCCTGCAGTACCATCAAGAACTACTTGATTGTTACCGCTACCCAATGTCACTTTGTTGTTCAAACGAAGATCATATTTAGCACCTTCAGTGCTTGTAGCAGGAGTAGTTGTCAATTTGAGGTTATCATCGGAAACAGTTACTTTAGAATGTTTACCTGCTTCGATTTTTACATCATGTAATTGGCTACCATTTACAGCATCTGTAGAAGTAGAGGATACTTCACCAGCTTTCAAGTTAGTAATTGTTGTACCGCCTTGACCTTCCAAAGTAACCTTATTTTTATTAACAGTAGTACCGTTAAGATCATATTTAACAGCACGTTCTGTTAATTTATCCAATTCAGTTTTGGATGCAATATTGTTGATTGTTACTGTATTAGCAGGGCTGTTAGAATGAGCTTCATCTTTAACTTTTAAGTCAACCTTGTTGTTTTCTACAGAGTAAGAACCGTCCGCAGAGTTTGCATTGTTGATCAAACGGTAATCTGTTTTAGCTGCATTAGTAGTCTTGATTTCATCAGACACTTTTTTCAACTGATCTTCAGTTGCTGCACGACCAGATGTGATGGTAGGGTTTTGAACATTCCATTCTTTATTGTCTAAACCAGTTACATAGTTTTTATTGTCGCTATGTTTACCTACGCGAACAGAACCTGCAGTTACGCTATTTAAACCTGTTAGGTCTTTTGCCAACTTAACATTAAGGTTGCCGTCTTTAGCTACAACACCGATGTTGTTGTCAGACAAAGCACCTGTAGCGCCACCTGTAATACCTAAAGTATCGCCAAGTTGTTTGTTGATTTTAACATTGTTATCGCCTTGGAAACTTAAGCCTTTAGCGATTTTGTTAGTGTTATTTGTGATATTAGTAGTATTGATATCTTGTTGCTCTTTAGAAGCAAGGTTCGTCAACTTAACTTGTCTAGGGTTGGAACCATCAGCATCAGCAACAGTCAATGTCATGCTACCATCAGCAGCTACTTTATATTCGCCATTGCTACCTGCTGCAGGGTTTGCAATCAAACGGTAGTCAGTTTTGGAAAGACCATTAGAGATTTTAGAGATATCAACATCGAATGTTTGATTGTCATTACGTGTCAATGTCAATCTCTTACCGTCATTGGATACTGTACCGGATGTAACATACGTATTTTTCAAACCTGTTACTTCAGCAGTCAAACCATTTGTACCGGTCATGTTAATCTTGCCGTTACCGTTTGCTTCATACGTTGCAGAACCACGTTGCAAGTATTTATCGTATTTTGCAGCAATACGAGAAATATCACCAATATTAGCCGCATTAGTTAATGTATCACCGCCAGATTGCACATTGGTAATTTGATAACCACCAGCATTGATACCGGTTTTGCTCATAGATACGCTACCAGTTGTAACGGAGTTGAAGTTTGCATTATCAACTGTTGCAACTGTAACATTGTCTCCGGCGCCTTCTAATTTAATATTTTTACCAGCGTTAAAGTTCACTGTACGGTTTGGAGCTTTTACGTCTTTAACCTTTTGGCCATTAACTTGAAGTTCCCAACCTTGGTTTACGGATTGAATTGCTTCATGAACAGTGTTTTTACCTGTATCACCAATATTAGTCATGGTGATAGTACCGTTTTGGTCAACCTTAGCATTACCGCCTAAGATATTTTTAGTGCTTTTAGCTACATTACCTACTGCATTAGCAACGCCATATAATTGGCTACCATTAATAGCATCTGTAGATTGTGCATTCACACGACCAGCTGCTACGTTAGTAATTGTACGTTTTGTAGAGTTATTACCTACGCTAACGGTAGAATCAGCAGTACCACCAGCATAGTTATATTGCAAACCGTTAATAGTTTCACTAGCAGTGCTTACAGGAGCAGCTGTTGCAGAATTAGCACCTAACGCAACGCCACGAACGTTATTTACTGTCGCATTGCTACCAAGAGCTAAGCCTTCGTTTGCTTGTACACTTGCTTCACTACCGATTGCTACAGCATCAGTTACTTCTTTTTGAGCTTTAAGTTTAGTGATTAATTCAGGATTATCTTTATAAACACTACGATCACGTACACGTTCTAATGTACCTGCTTGAGCGCTTACGCCCAATGCGATGGACCGAGAACCAGTTGCTTGTGCATCATCACCGATAGCCACAACATTTTTCTTGTCCCCATCTTGAGTACTTAACGCACTTGCTTCACGACCCATAGCAATAGAGCCGTAACCTTCAGAATGAGCATTGTTACCGATAGCAGTGGAACGTTCACCTAATGCCCATGCCGCATTACCTGCTGCTACAGAAGATCCGCCCAATGCATATGTATCATTACCTAATGCCACGCCGGAACCACCATGAGCACGCGCAGAGTTACCTACAGCAACGGAGTTATTTACTTTATATTGAGGGTCATTTTGAATACCGGATTCAGCATTATTACCGATAGCTATGCCGTCCATTGCACGAGTTTTGGCATTGTTACCAAGAGCAACCCCATTATCACGATAATGAGCAGCACTGTTACCGATAGCTACGCCTTGTATTCCCTGAGAAAGGGCATTACTACCGATAGCTATGCCATGAGTAAAATTCTCGCCTTTATAATTTGTACCTGCTGCTACATTAGCACCTGTCCCCATAGCAACACTATCTACAGTATTTGATTTAGCACCTTGACCGATAGCAATAGCACGAGCAGCGTTAGCTTGGGTATTAGTACTTCCGTCATATGCTGTATACGGTGTACCTTTTGCGTCTGTCAATGGATCAGGATTTGCAGAACCGATAGCAATGGATTGAGCACCTTTTGCCAATGCGGAGTGACCCATGGCCAAGCTAGCAGACCCTTGTGCGGATGCTGCCGTACCGATAGCTGCCGCATATTGTTCTCCTGCGTAAGCTTGACGCATCATCGCCAAGGAGTTAAAACCCTTTGCCTTTGCAGCTGAACCGACAGCAATAGCACCGATTTGTTCAGATTGAGCATAATGGCCTAAACCGATACCCAACGCACGAGATTGGGAATAATCACCGATAGAAATACCGGATACGGAGCCATCATTAGAACGTGCATTCGCACGATTACCAATTTGAATACCGAACACCTTATTATCAGTATATAAGTGTCCTTGTCCTGGATTTCCTGGTGTTTTGTAATCATACATTTGAATGTAAGGTGCTTTTTCGCTAGGGTATAAATACGTAAACCCGCCATCACGTTCACCTTCACCAGGAGATAAAGAAAGACCTCTAATAGGTGCTGCATCAACACCCGAAATTAATCCGCTACCGCAGGTCAAAACCATAGCCGCCAAGCCAACTTTTACCGTAGCTTTAGCGGAATTACTAACAAAGCTTTTGGAGCCACGAGTATGGCTTTTTGCGATTTCAGATACAACGACATATGCGCCTCGTACCTGACTCCAAATTACCCTATAAATACGATTCATTTAGTAGTACCTACCTTTCACACAGTTTTATAAGGGATTCTAAAACCAACACTAAAACACTAAAAATAATAAAATTTTCATCAAAAATTTAATTACTATACATATAAAATATCAGATTAGTTTATGAATGTAAATATATTTTTTTCACATTTCGCTCATTTATTTTCAGAACTTTAAACTTCTTTTAAAAATTGATTTTCTTACTCATTTAAATATATTTTCAATCATAAAAACCCTTACAACAATGGGCCAAACAACACTTATAATCTAAAGCTAATGATTTTATAGTAAATTAATCACATTTATAATTTTCGATTAAAATTATATGTTCTGTATTATACACTATTATGAAAAGTTTGTGAAGTCAAACACAAAAAAAGAACGAAAGTCCTTTCACAGTAGACTTTCGTTCTTTCATTTTATATACCATATAGGGTTAAAATCATCTAATTTTCATGGGTATTTTCTGGTACATCAACTCGCTTTTTATCACATGAATATAAGATGAAACATATATGAATTACATGCCCAAACGACTCATAATAAGAGCCAATTGTCGCTTAGTTTCTTCGTTATCTTTCTGTAGACGAAGATTATCTTCTTTTAATGCCGCATAGTCTGCAGTTAATTTTTCATCCTGCGCTTTCATGCGTGCATTTTCAGCTTTCAAAGCAGTCATTTCATCCTGCATTACGTACATAGAACTGATAGGACCGCCCTTGTAGCGTTCAGGAATAGCCTTCTTCTCATCAGAAGAACCGAATTTATGAGTTACACCGGCATTCACCATATTATGACGACTACCAACAGATACACCTGCATGGAACATAGTATCTTCGGATGTATAATGTGCAACACCTAAAGCCGCTGCGGTTTCACCTCTGTAATTGCCGATACCAGCCATCACTTGAGTTGGTTCTAACGGATCATATTGAATCGGTTTCAACGCAGACATAGCTGCCGCATGAGCACCTACACGTTGCGTTTCGCCCGCCACAGAATTAATAGCATTAGCCATTCCCTCCGTAACTCCCTTCAATTGATTTACGTTAACCGCATCCGTGCCGTTTACACCAGGACCTACATTGCTGATTGTTTTACCGCCGTTATTCAAGCCGTCTTTAGTAAGGCTTACAGCATTACCGCTAGCAGGAGTAATAGTTACACCACTACCATTCACAACCGTAGAATTACCTGCGGCATCCTTAGTCGTTACTGACGTAAGACCTTTCAAATCTTTTGCCATACGAACTTTAAGATTAGTTCCGTCAGATACGACGCCTAAATTATCTTCGGACGTCAACTTACCAGCATCCGTAATACCCCCAACTACATTCACTTGTTCATTAAGTTTTTTGTTAATTGGAGTTCCGGAATCACCACCGTATTTCATACCATCGTCTTTGGTTGCCACTTGATGAGTCTTACCGTTTTCATCTTGGTACTTAATACGAGTGATTGCATTGCCGTCGAGATCGGAATCGCCCTTATCAGCAGTAATATCTGCATTGCGACCATCTTTGCCGGTTAAACCAATGTGACCAACGCCGTTTTTACTGGACATAGATACAGCATCTTTACCGTCTTTACCTGTAACAGCTACTTTGCCATCTGTACCATTCGCAGCATCTGGACCTGTGATAGATACGCCATCTTGACCGTTTTTGCCGACTTTCACCTTATCTGCATTGACCGTATCAGTATTGACCGTCTTGGTAGTGATGCTATCGGTCTTAAGATTCTTAGCCATTTTAATAGTAACATTACCATTTTCGGCTACCGTTTTGATATTTTCACCGGAGTAATCGCTATCAGCCCCTTGGCCTTCACCTTTGATGGTAACCTTTTGACCTAAATCACGGTGGAAATCACCTGTATTACCGGCAAAATCCATGCCTTTCTTCGTAATGTCATCACCTAAGTTATTAATCTTATTATCCAAGGTTTTATGGGACTTCTGCAATTGATCTTCTGTAGCAGCACGACCGCTTGTGATATTATCAGGATCCCAGTCTTTATTTTCCAGGCCTGTCACATGTCCGTCCTTGCCATCAACAGATACTTTTCCGGCAGCAATCTTGCCGTCTTTACCGTCGATAGTTACCTTGTCGCCAGCCTTAATCGTACCGTTTATACCGTCGATTGCCACATTACCGGCCTTGATTGTGCCTTTATCGCCATCGATATCAACTTTATCACCTGCTTTAATGGTGCCTTTGTTGCCGTCGATTGTAATCTTGTCACCGGCTTTGATCGTACCTGTTGTACCATCCATCGCAATTTGTTTCGTAGGATCAGTTCCCATCGTTACTTGGTCTTTGAGGCCCACTTTGTAATTTGTAGAACCGTCCGCATTAGTGGTCTTATCTACTTGAACATTATTACCTGCCGTTACTGTTGTAGTAGCAGCTGCTGCGGCTTTATCCAATTGGGATTTATTAACCGCATCCTTAGAATCAGTACCATCGGCTACATTCGTAATCTTCTTATTGGACGCATCGATACCGTCCTTCGTCATGGATGGACCGTTGGTAATCTTCACACCGTCCTTTGTAACAGCAGTCAATGGATTACCATCCTTATCTTGAACGGCCATACCTTCACCATTAACAACGGTTTTACCGTTTACACCATTATTGCCATTGTTGAAAGTTATGGAATCTAGACCTTTCAGATTTTTTGCCAAACGAACATTAAGGATGTTATTTTTGCTAATAACTCCAATATTGTTTTCGGTCAACTCAGATTCACTAGTAACACCACCCTTAATGTCCAATTGTTCATTAAGTTTTTTCTTGATGGTAGTACCGGAATCACCACCGTATTTCATACCATCGTCTTTGGTTGCCACTTGATGAGTCTTACCGTTTTCATCTTGGTACTTAATACGAGTGATTACATTGCCGTCGAGATCGGAATCGCCCTTATCAGCAATAATATCCGCATTGCGCCCATCTTTTCCGGTTAAACCGATGTGGCCAATACCGTCTTTGCCGGACATGGACACCGCATCCTTGCCGTTTTTATCTGTAACAGCTACCTTACCATCAGCGCCATTCGCAGCATCTGGACCTGTAATGGATACGCCATCTTTACCGTCTTTGCCGACTTTCACGGATTCAGCCTTAAGATTTTTATTCATCTTCACATTGATAGTCGTGTTACCATCATTATCTTGGTTGATGAAAGTTTTAATGTTTTCACCGCTGTAATCAGCATCGTCAGCTTTGCCTTCACCTTGAACAGTGATAGTAGAGCCTAATTTATTGGTTTTTACACCGCCTACATTGGCATTGAATTTAAGCCCTGTATCAGTTTGACCTGCCAAAGCTTGTTTCAATTGATCCTCTGTTGCAGCACGACCGGATACGACTTTACCTGCATCCCAAGTCTTATTATCAAGACCTGTCACGTAGTTACCTGTATTAGCAGGGGTTGCAGCATCGGATTGTTTACCCATGGTTACAGTGCCGGCTTTCACAGTTTCCGTAGCCGTAACAGATGTAACGTTAAGATCTTTCTTCAATTTAAGGCCAATCTTCGTGTCGTCACCGGTTTGCGTGATTTCCGTCGTAATATTGTCGTCGCCATTTACTGCTACCTTGGAGCCTAATTTATTCGTTTTTTCGTCGTCATTATCAGCATTAAAACGAAGGCCTTTATTGGTAAGTTCAGTCTTAGCGTCATTAATATTATTGTTGAGTTCGGTTTTAGTGTCAGCGATGTTTTTATTAAGCTCAGTTTTGGTATCACTGATATTTTTATTCAACTCGGTCTTAGTATCGCTAATGTTTTTATTTAATTCAGTCTTTGTATCAACGATATTTTTGTTTAACTCAGTTTTGGCTTCATGTAATTGACCGCCGTTCACCGCGTCTTTGGAATTAGCAGCAATATCACCATTAGCAACATTGGTAATCTTTTGGTCGTTCGCATTGATGCCGTTTGGAGATACATAGGTCTTACCACCTACGGTCAAACCACCACTATTGATGGTTGTACCTCCAGCTGTTACGCTGTCCAAACCAGCCAATGTCTTAGCCAACTTCACGTTTAATGTGCCTGTGCCATCAGATACAACGCCAATATTATTATCTGTTAAATCTGTAGCCGCAGCTCCGCCTTTAATAGCAACAGTACCACCTAGCTTCTTATTAATCGTCGTGCCAGAGTCACCGTCAAAGTTCAAGCCTTTATCCACTTCGGATTTAGACGCCACATCCTTAATCGTTACGGTTTTTGTTTGAGCAGCCGGATGGTTCTTATCCTGTACGGTCAATGCTACATCACCGTTAGCATCTACAGTGTAGTCACCATTGGAGCCTGCCGTAGGATTAGCTACGAGACTGAAATCAGTTGCATTAGCACCTTGCTTCTTAACTTCGTCACTAACTGTTTTCAACTGGTCTTCCGTTGCTGCACGACCGGATGAAATCGTAGGGTTTTCAATGCTCCACGCCTTATTATCAAGACCGGTTACATAGTTGCCGTTATTCGCCGGATTTGCCCCATCAGCTTGTTTACCCATGGTTACGGTGCCGGCTTTCACAGTATCCGTAGCAACAATAGATTTAACATTGAGATCTTTCTTCAATTTAAGACCGATCTTAGTGTCATCACCGGTTTGAGTGATTTCCGTCGTAATGTTGTCATCGCCGTTTACCGTTACCTTGGAGCCTAGTTTATTCGTTTTTTCATCGTTATTATCCGCGTCAAAACGAAGGCCTTTATTGGTCAGTTCAGTCTTAGCATCATTAATATTATTGTTGAGTTCGGTTTTAGTGTCAGCGATATTTTTATTCAACTCGGTCTTAGTATCGCCAATGGTTTTATTTAATTCAGTCTTTGTATCAGTGATATTTTTGTTTAACTCAGTTTTGGCTTCATGTAATTGACCGCCGTTCACCGCGTCTTTGGAATTAGCAGCAATATTACCATCAGCAACATTGGTAATCTTTTGGTCGTTCGCATTGATGCCGTTCGGAGATACATAGGTCTTACCACCTACGGTTAACCCACCACTATTGATGGTTGTACCGCCAGCTGTCACGCTGTCTAACCCAGTTAATGTTTTTGCCAACTTCACGTTCAATGTTGTGCCATCAGATACAACGCCAATATTATTATCTGTTAAATCGGCAGCCGCCGCTCCGCCTTTAATGGCAACAGTACCACCCAACTTTTTATTGATAGTCGTACCAAAATCACCGTCAATGTTTAGACCTTTATCTACTTCGGATTTAGACGCCACATCTTTAATCGTTACGGTTTTTGTTTGATCCGGATGGTTCTTATCTTGAACTGTCAATGCTACGTCACCGTTAGCATCTACAGTGTAGTCACCATTGGAGCCTGCCGCAGGATTAGCTACGAGACTGAAGTCCGTTGCATTAGCGCCTTGAGTTTTGATAGCTTCAGTAACTGTCTTCAATTGGTCTTCTGTTGCTGCACGGCCAGATACAAACGTAGGGTTATCAATACTCCAAGCCTTATTATCAAGACCTGTTACGTAGTTGCCCATATTAGCAGGGCTTGCACCATCGGATTGTTTCCCCATGGTTATCGTGCCGGCTTTCACAGTTTCCGCTGCAGTAACAGATGTAACATTAAGATTTTTCTTCAATTTAAGACCAATCTTCGTATCATCACTAGTTTGCGTGATTTCTGTGGTGATGTTATCATCGCCGTTTACTGTTACCTTAGAGCCTAGTTTATTCGTTATTTCGTCGTCATTATCCGCATTGAAACGAAGGCCTTTATTGGTAAGCTCGGTCTTAGCATCATTAATATTGTTGTTGAGTTCGGTTTTAGTGTCACTAATGTTTTTATTTAATTCAGCCTTAGTATCACCAATGTTTTTATTCAACTCGGTCTTAGCATCGCTAATATTTTTATTTAACTCAGTTTTAGTGTCATGCAATTGACCGCCGTTCACCGCATCTTTGGAGTTAGCCGCCACGTCGCCATTAGCAACATTGGTAATCTTTTGATCATTCGCATTGATGCCATTTGGAGATACATAATTCTTACCGCCTACGGTCAAACCACCACTATTGATGATTGTGCCACCAGCTGTTACGCTGTCCAAACCAGTTAATGTTTTAGCTAACTTCACGTTTAACGTACTGCCATCAGATACGACACCAATATTATTGTCCGTCAAGTTAGCAGCCGCTGCACCGCCCTTGATGCTAAGCTTATCACCCAACTGTTTGTTAATTACAGCGCCGCTATCTCCATCAAAGTTAAGACCTTTAGCAATAGTCGTATTGATGGCAGAAATAGCATTTCTATTAGTCGTAATATCTTGCGTATTTTGAGCAATATTTTGTTTATTTTGTGCAACATCAGTCTTATTTTTACCGATGTCAGTCGTATTTTGAGCAATATCAGCCTTGTTCTTAGTTATATCTTGTTTATTCTTACCAATATCAGTCGTATTCTGAGCAATGTCAGTTGTGTTTTGAGCTATTTTATCCTTGTTTGTATTAACCTGTGTATTAACAGATTTCAACTGATCTTCTGTTGCAGCACGACCGGTTACGGCTTGTGGATTATCTACATCCCAAGCAGTATTGGTAAGGCCAGTTACTGTACCTGTAGTACCATCCACAGATACAGCATTAGCAGTTCCTAAGGTGATTTTATCGCCTAGTCCGATTGTAAATTCCTTACCGCCGGCTGCGTTTGTACCTTCATCTACAGTGATATTGCTGTTCTTAGCTTTCACAGTACTTGCCTTAGCAGTTCCACCGATAGCATCCTGTAACTGGCTAAAATTAACCGCATCAGTAGGGTCTGTGCCTTTTGCTAGACCGGTAATCTTTTGATTATTTGCATTGATACCGTTCGGCGTTACATAGGTCTTACCGCCTACGGTCAAACCGCTACTATTGATGGTTGTTCCGCTAGCTGTTACGCTATCCAAACCAGTTAATGTTTTAGCTAGTTTCACATTTAATGTGCTACCATCAGACACGACACCGATATTATTATCCGTAAGATCTGCCGTAGCACCACCTTTAATGGTAACAGTGTCGCCTAATTTTTTATTAATCGCAGCACCGCTATCGCCGTTAAAGTTTAATCCTTTATTGATATTAGTTACATTTGTATTGACCTTATCATTAACAGATTTCAACTGATCTTCCGTTGCAGCACGACCACTTACAGCTTGAGGATTATCTGCGTTCCAAGACTTATTATCGAGTCCTGTTACAAAGTTACCGTTTGCACCGCCTGCACCACCAGCTTGTTTGCCCATAGTCACAGTGCCAGCTTTCACAGTATCAGCAGCAGTAATAGTAGTAACATTAAGATCTTTCTTTAATTTAAGACCGATCTTAGTATCATCACCAGTTTGACTGATTTCTGTCGTGATATTATCATCGCCATTTACCGTTACCTTGGAACCCAGTTTATTGGTCTTAACACCGCCTGTGTCCGCATCAAACTTGAGGCCTGTATTAATCACATCATTCTTCGCAGTCGATATATTATTGTTTAGCTCTGTTTTAGCATTATCTATATTACCGTTCAGTTCAGTTTTAGCGTCATTAATATTTTTATTAAGTTCAGTTTTGGCATCACCGATATTCTTGTTTAATTCAGTTTTAGCATCATTAATGTTGCTATTTAATTCGGTTTTAGCCGCATGAAGTTGACCGCCGTTAACCGCCTCTTTGGAATTAGCCGCCACTTCGCCATCAGCAACATTAGTTATTTTCTTGTCATTTGCATTGATGCCGTTCGGTGTTACATAGGTCTTGCCGCCTACGGTTAAGCCCCCATTATTGATAGTTGTACCACCAGCTGTCACACTGTCCAAACCAGTTAATGTTTTCGCCAGTTTCACATTTAACGCACTGCCATCAGATACGACACCGATATTATTATCCGTCAAGTTCGCAGCCGCTGCACCACCTTTAATGCTGAGCTTATCACCCAACTGTTTGTTAATTACAGCGCCACTATCTCCATCAAAATTAAGGCCTTTAGCGATAGTTGTATTGATTGTAGAGATAGCATTTTTATTGGTCGCAATATCTTGTGTGTTCTGAGTAATATTTTGCTTGTTTTGTGCAATATCAGTCTTATTTTTACCGATATCAGTAGTATTTTGAGCTATATCAGTCTTGTTCTTAGTTATATCTTGTTTATTCTTACCGATATCAGTCGCATTTTGAGCAATGTCAGTTGTGTTCTGAGCTATTTTATCCTTATTTGTATTGACTTGCGTATTAACAGTTTTTAACTGATCTTCCGTTGCAGCACGACCAGTTACGGCTTGTGGATTATTTACATTCCAAGCAGCATTAGTAAGTCCTGTTACAGTTCCTGCGGTTCCGTCCACAGTTACAGGATGTGCCGTACCTACCGCAAGTTTATTGCCCAATCCAACAGTGTATTCCTTACCACCATTCACATTGGCACCTTCTGTTACGGTTACATTTGCATCCTTTGATTTTACTGTAGTCGCCTTTGCAGTACCACCGATAGCACTTTGTAATTGACTGAAATTAACCGCATCGTTAGGCGCTGTACCATTAGCAACACCAGTAATCTTTTGATTATTAGCATTGATGCCATCAGGTGTTACATAGGTTCTAGCACCTACACTCAAACCATTTTTACTAATAGTAGTATTTCCTGCATTAACGCTCTCTAATCCTGTTAAATATTTTGCCAACTTTACAGTCAATCTACCGGTACCATCGGATACAACACCAATATTATTATCGGATAATGCCCCTGTAGCACCGCCTTTAATGACTAGAGTATCACCTAATTTTCTCTTAATCGAAGCACCTGTATCGCTGCTAAAATAGAGCCCTTTTTCAAGAGTATTATTGATAGTGTTAATATCATTCTTATTAGTAGTAATATCACCTTGTATTTTTGTGATATTTCGTGCATTGGCACCAATACGGCTTGAGTTATCTGAGATATTCTGCGTATTTTGATTAATAAAATACTGATTGGAATTAACTCTCTCATTAACCCGCTTTAACTGATCTTCCGTAGCAGCACGCCCTGTAACAGGTGCTGGATTATTTACATTCCATGATGTATTGGTAAGACCTGTGACCGTTCCTGTACCACTATCTATGGTTACAGGATGCGAGGCCGCCCCTTTCCCTACAGTAATCTTATAGTTTAAGCCGACAGTATATTCTTTACCACCTTTCGCCGTTGAGTTTTCCCTTATCGTAATATTACCATCATCATTTGCTTTTACAATGGCTTCTTTAGCTGTACCGTTAATTGCTCGTTGCAACTGACCGTAGTTAACTGCGTCCTGACTACCTGTACCGTCTGCAACACCTCTAAGCTGTTGATTATTGGCATTAAGGCCACCGGTTGACACATAGAGTTTATTGCCTACAGACACCCCTTTATTATCAATCGTAGCAGTTCCTGCTGTTACGCTATCCAAACCAGTTAATTTTTTAGCCAATTTCACATTTAGTGTGCCATTTCCGTCTGCTTGAACCCCAATATTGTTGTCAGCCAGAGCACCGCTAGCGCCACCTTTTATTCTTACTGTGTCACCTAATTTTACTTGGTTCTGAACAAAGTTATCACCATAAAAGAACAATCCCTTATCAATATTGTCTTTATTATATCTAATAGCATCGTGGATCGTGCTTTTACCTGTAAAACCGATATCGCTCATCGTTAATTTACCGGTATCAGGATCGAGCGCCGCATTACCGCCAAGGATATTTTTAGTAGTAGTGGCTAAATTGCCCAGGCTATTTGCTACGGCATATAACTGACTACCGTTAATAGCATCTGTAGACGAAGCATTCATGCGTCCCGCCGCCACATTGGTAATCGTACGTTTTACCGTATCACTACCCACACTAAGCGTGGAGTCAGCACTGCCGCCAGCTAAATTCTTATACCATAAACCATTTACATGCTGATTTGGCGTACTTACCACATTAGCCGTCTTGGAGTTGGCACCTAATGCAATTGATCGTTGTTGATTCACATCAACTAATGCATTTTTACCGATGGCAATGGAATCATCTGAAGCTGCGATTGCAGCTTTACTCATAGCAATAGAATTATTTTTCGTCGCTTTTGCCGTCTCACCGATAGCAATAGAAGCCTCACCGCTAGCCACGCTATCCCAACCCATAGCAGCAGCATTAGTAGCGTCAGCTGTAGAGTTCGCACCGATTGCGCGAGCACCCGCTGCCAATGCTCTTGCACCGTTACCGATGGCTACGCCCCACTCGCCTCTGGATTGAGAGCCGTTACCCATAGCAACGGCACCGCCTTTAGATGCCTTCGCATTATTACCAAATGCCATGGATGATCCACCCCAAGCTCTGGCATTGGTACCAAATGCCTGATCATTATCGGCACCTACATAGTTACCGGCCTCATCATATCCGGCCCAAGATGTATTACCAAGGGCAAAGCCATTTAAAGAAGCTACTTTTGTCAAATTACCAATGGCAACACCATTATTGACTTCAACGCTTGCATTTCTTCCGATTGCAACACCTTGCACATTACCAACATTAGCCCTATTAGTTTTTGTAACAGTAGCGCCTGTGCCCAGTGCCACACTGTTATCTGCCATTGCTGTACTATTGTCACCTATCGCTACAGTGCCATTTTTAGCCTGAGCGCCGGCCCCTTGCACAATAGTACTCCCATGCACGATCATTGGAGACATCATAGACATACACAAAGCCGCAGCGATTACAGGCCCTGACATCTTGGCAAATACCGTTGTCATTGTCGATCGTTTCGACATATTCTTCGCTGTTTCAGCTACAACGACATAACATCCCTTTGTACGACTCCAGATTACTTTAAAAATTCGGTTCATCTCGTCTTACTCCTTGCATAAAACTATCAAATTATATGAATATAATAAAATATTTTATAACTATTTTAAAAAGTAAAAATACAGTTAATATATGGCTATTTACCTATGCATATCATATTAAACATATCATATTCTATGGTAAAAGTAAAAAATTTTTCACGCTACACTCACTTCTAAATCATAAATATTTATGAATATACAAAAACTCCGCCATATACCTTATGAATATGCTAAATGTACTAATTTTTTCGCATAAAATTAACTTCATGAAAAAATGTATTTCGCCTTGGTAAACTATTATGATCCAATTGTTACTCATCTATTTCGATTATCTTACAACTTAATCATGATATATATACTCATAACAGCCATTTAAACTATTTCTTGCATGCAAAAAGGCGCCAAAAGCATTTCGCTTTTGGCGCCTTTTATAAGCACTGCCGTATCAATATGTTATTTCATATTATTTCAAGCCCGCTTGTTGCATCAATAATGCAATTTGTGCTCTCATTTCTTCATTGTCGCGTTGTACTTTTTCGTACTTAGCTTTCAAAGCAGTCATTTCATCTTGCATTACGTACATGGAGCTAATAGGGCCACCTTTGTAACGTTCAGGAACCGCTTTCTTCGCATCGGAAGTACCGAATTTACGAGTTACACCAGCATTCACCATGTTATGGTGGCTACCAACAGATACGCCTACATGGAACATTGTATCTTCTGCTGTGTAATGTGCAACGCCAAGAGCTGCCGCAGTTTCACCTCTGTAATTACCGATACCAGCCATTACTTGAGTTGGTTCCAATGGATCATATTGAATAGGTTTCAATGCAGACATAGCCGCTGCATGTGCGCCTACACGTTGTGTTTCGCCTGCTACGGAGTTAATAGCATTAGCTAAACCGTCTGTAGCACCTTTCAATTGATTTACGTTAACTGCATCAGTGCCGTTTACACCAGGACCTACATTGGTAATTGTATTACCTCCGTTGTTGAGGCCGTCTTTAGTGAGGCTTACAGCATTACCGCTAGCAGGTGTAATTGTTACACCGCCACCATTCATAACTGTCGTATTACCTGCAGCATCCTTAGTGGTTACTGTTTCAAGACCTTTCAAGTCTTTCGCCATACGAACCTTAAGGTTGCCAGTACCATCGGATACGACACCTAAATTGTCCTCTGTAGTCAACTTGCTAGCATCGGTAATGCCACCCACTACATTAACTTGTTCGTTAAGCTTTTTCTTGATTACGGAACCGCTATCGCCACCGTATTTCATACCATCGTCTTTAGTTGCCACTTGGTGGGTCTTACCGTTTTCGTCTTGGTACTTAATACGAGTGATGT
>OKWX01000231.1_pt1 | contig 21035 bp, 16 predicted proteins | sample 1607241 | NCBI WGS metagenome assembly OKWX01 (sample SAMN07501071, study PRJEB24779) | human gut metagenome | isolation source: stool | host: human infant | place: USA: Pittsburgh, PA
TCCCACGTTCAAGACATCGCTCCAGAAATCACACTTGCTACAAATGCTCGTAACATTGCATTGGCAGAAGAAAAAGGTTTGAACCTTTTAACTGTATGTAACACTTGTACTTTGATGCTTCGTGAAGCTAAAAACGAATTAGACAATAACGAAAAAGAAAAAGAAGAAGTGAACAAAAAATTAGCTCAAATCGGTAAACAATACCGCGGTACAACTGATATCACTCATTTCTTATGGGTATTGATTCGCGATTACGGTTTGGATAAATTGAAAGAAAAAGTTGTTAAACCTTTAACAGGTTTACGTGTAGCTGAATACTATGGTTGCCATATTCTTCGTCCTCAAACTGAAATGGGCTTCGAAGACTATCAAATGCCTACATCCTTAGCAGATTTGATCTCCGCTATCGGTGCTACACCAATCGACTTCTCCCGTAAACTTGATTGCTGCGGTTTCCATGCTGTATACCCTGCACATGATTCCGTAATGCAAATGACTGGCTCCATCAACAAAGATGCAGCTACAGAAGGCGCAGATTGCGTAGTAACTCCTTGCCCACTTTGCCAAATGCAACTTGATATGTTCCAAAAAGAAGCAAAAGAAGTTGTTGGCGGTGGCAAAGATATGCCAATCTTGCACATGTCCCAATTAGTGGGTCTTGCTCTTGGCATCACTCCTGAAGAAATGGGCATGCCTAAACGTCACTTAACTGATACTGCAGCAGTGACAAAATTTGTAGGTTAATTCGTTTTAATTTAGAGTGCCTCAGTTGGCTTATAAAATCTAAATTAAACCTATTATCATAATTACCGTAAAGACCCCCTGGCCTTGGCTAGGGGGTCTTTATTTGATACATATATGGTGTTTATTATATAATAAATAGGTAAGTATTGATGACATTAGGAGGTCTCATGAACGAAGCCTTATTAGAATATATAGACCATAAATTGAATAACGAAGATTTGGGGCGCGTATTCCCAGTCACCTTTCAAGGTAATGAGTATTTTGTAAAACGCGCTGTAGGTAATAACCGGTCATCATGGATCAAACCATCCCCTCGTGCATCCTTTGATCATGAGTTCTATATGATGAACTTTGTGCGTACACAATTACCATTAGCTCCGGAAATTGTAGGCTTTCGAGAAAATTATTTCGTGACACCGAATTATGGTAAGAACTTGACCTACTATGGCCATTTACCGCAGGAGCATCCAGAAGATAGTTCCCTAGAAGATATGGCTGTTCATATTTTTTATGCTTTTGGTAAAGCTCTCGGCATGCTCCACGATTACGGTATCGCTCATGGTCGTCCTGCATTACGAGATATCGTATACAATCCAGATGCGGATAGTGTCATGCTCCTCGATTGGGAAAATGCACGCCGTTGGCCAGAATTCACGCCTGCTGGATGGGATTTACTGATTTTTATTCATAGCTTCATCCGCGAAGGAGACTTACCAAATACCTACCTATATGCAGCTATGAATGGTTATAGCTCTGCCCGTTGTGCACGGGATACTGTTCTTCATGTGAAAGAAGTGTTACACAAGCGTGACTATCTATTTAAATTCTGTCGCCTGTTGGAACCGTTCCATTTTGTAGACACAGAAGCAGCCGTAAAATCATTTGATTTTATACAAGCACTAAAAACTGAATAACTGTGTATGACTAGTTGATTCTTGCAAAAACAGAATGCTAAGGATGCCCCGAATGGCCCTCCCGTATGGTGAGGGTCATTTTATTATGGTAAAATAGATTGTATACATGGTGATATTTTTACCAGCATTAGTTAGCATTAAAAAATCATAAATCCGGTATAGGGGAGTTATGACGAGGTATAACAAGTGGAATATATTATTTCGTTTATGGAAACGTATGGCTATGCAGCCATGTTTATTGCGATGGTTCTAGAGAATGCGAATATACCGATTCCTAGTGAAATTGTGCTTGGATTTGCAGGGTATTTAATTTCTCAAGGTATATTTGATTTGCATACGACAATGGTCGTAGGTACATTGGCTGGTATCGTTGGATCCATTTTGTCATATTGGATGGGGGAATATGGCGGCCGTCCGTTGTTATTGAAATACGGTAAATATGTATTCTTTAATGAGCATAAATTTGAACTCGCTGAAAAGATGTTTAATAAATATGGTGGAGTAGCTATATTCTTTGGCCGTCTTTTACCTGGTGTTCGTACATTTATCTCCTTCCCGGCTGGCATGGCACGCTATCCATTGTGGCACTTTATCGTTTGGACTGTACTCGGTACTATTCCTTGGACGATTTTACTCGTATATTTAGGAAAAGTACTTGGGGAAAACTGGAAAGATCTTATTCAGTATAATCATGAATTTTTGCTAGTTGTGATTGTCATCTTTGCTATTGTGGCTGCAGTGCTCGGATTTAAATACTATAAGAATCGCCGTAAATCATAAGGAGGTCACAATGAAATTGTCTCGTTTGACGCCTGTGTTGTTTGTTGTTTGGCTGGTATTCTTTATGGTAGCTAATAATATACTACCTGTAACCGATCCAGTAGAATCGAATTATGCGTTAACTGCTAAGGAAATGGTGTTGTCTGGCAATTGGTTATCGCCACAGATTTATGGGACATATTGGTATGACAAGCCGATTATGATTTATTGGCTGATTGCATTAGCTTTTAAAATCTTTGGTATCGCTGATTGGGTAGTTCGTTTGCCAAGTGCTATATTTGGGGCTTTGTCAGTGGCTGCCATGTTTCAAACTTTACGGACCTTTAGTCGACGTTGGCTCGTTGGCCTAGTAGGTTCCTCTATCCTTGGTACATCTCTTATGTTCTGGGCTGTTGCTCATGGTGTTATAACCGACATGGTACTGTTATATACGACCTTGATGGTTATGATGTATGCGTACAAAGGCTTGAATGAAAATTCTAGTACGGCCATGGTCGTAGCTTACGTATTTTCCGGATTAGGCGTTTTGACAAAGGGGCCCGTAGCACTTGTTTTACCTGGCCTTATTTTACTCGTTTATGTTGCGCTTTGCCGTTCAAAACAAATGTTATTACGCCTCTTTGACTGGAAGGGGATTTTGGCCTTTCTTGTCGTCGCTATGCCGTGGTATGTTTATATGTATAGCGCCCATGGACAAGCCTTTTTGGATGGATTCTTAGGCCTTAACAATGTAACACGTGCGACTCAGTCTGAACACCCGGAAGATAATGTGTGGTGGTACTATATCGCTATTTTCCTCGGCGCTTCTTTACCATGGACGGGCGCTGTTATTTATGGTATGATAACGGGCTTTAAACAGCACCATAAGTGGTACGTGTATTGCATGTGTTGGGGCGTGGGTACTGTTCTATTCTATTCCTTGATGGCCACTAAGTATCCTCTATATACATTTATTAGTCTTGTACCTTTCAGTATTCTTGGTACATTAGGGGCTATGAAAGCTCTGCGTCCGGGTCGGCCTCGTTATGTCCCATGGATTGTAGTCGGTCCCACACTATTGTTATGGATCGCTTATGTAGGGGCGTCTTTCTTTGCTCCTTGGGGCTATTATGGATTGCTCTATGTTTTGGCAGGCGTATCCATATTAGGGCTGTTATGGTTCTGGTGGACTCGCCAACGTTATCGTTTGTTGAGCATTGTCGTGATCGGAACCATGCTCATTTCATCGATTGTAGTACTCGAGGGTTTGGTACCTCTTGTTAAACAACGTAGTTCTATCAATCTTATCCCTGTTGTAGATAAATATAATGGTGATGTATATTATTACAATGGATACAGCACATCTCTCGTATATTATACTGGACATGAGGTGGTTCGGATTAAGGGTGACAGTAGTCGTTGGGATGATAAGGATAAATTAAAACATCGTAGTGCTGAATGGGATAAGAAATACCTTATGGAACAAGTGACGGAGGACGAGTTTATCAAGCGTTTGGCTGAAGGTAAGCAAATCATGGTCATCGTTCCAAAAGGCGAAATTAACCATTTTAAACAGTCTAGTATTGCACCATATGTTGGTGAGTACAGCGAGGCTGGTAGCTCTGAGATTTATATTTTGAATAAACGACAAGCTTATATTGAAGAATAATATATTGTTAATCGTGTTTGTGAAAGTAGCATCAACCGCTCAATGCGGTTGATGCTTTTTTGCGTATATAATCGAATATTTAATGTATATATTATGTCCTAATTACTATTTATATTTTTTTAGAAATAAAGCCTATTATAGTTATATGCATTGTTGACATATTAAAAACATATTGGTATAGTAGGTTATATAATTTTTTAGGACGAGGTGTTTTGAAACCTTATTTCATCTAGGTTTTAGAAAAGTGCGGAAGTGGCATGTGTCAAAATCGCCCCCTTGTTGTGAGGTAGAAAGAGGGGAAGTTATGAAGAAGACATGGTATCTAATCATTGGAGTAGTTCTCTTGGTTATTGGCTGCATAGCCTATGGTTATCATGAACACCATAAACCAAAGACGGCTCAAGAATTAAAGACTGTACGCGTAGCCTATTTACCAATTACCCATGCATTGCCGGTATTCGCTACAAAAGAATTAGAAACAGCAGATGGTCCTGTTCATGTAGAGCTTGTTAAATATGGATCTTGGCCAGAGTTGATGGATGCATTAAATACAGGCAAGGTAGATGCTGCATCGGTACTCGTTGAGCTAGGTGTAAAGGCTCGTGAACAAGGCATAGATGTTCGTGCTGCTGCACTTGGTCATACAGAGGGTAATATTATCATCGTAAATAAGGATATTAACTCCGTTCAAGACTTAAAAGGTAAATCCTTTGCTATCCCTCATAAACAATCTACTCAAAAAATTCTCGTAGACCTCATGCTTGAACAAGCGGGTCTTTCTGAAAAAGATGTGCAAATCGTAGAAATGAGTCCTCCAGAAATGCCTTCTGCTCTATCGGTAGGACAAATTGCTGGGTATAGTGTAGCCGAACCATTTGGCTCTCTAGCCCTTGAAATGGGAACTGGGAAGGTCTTTGAAGATCCGGACCATCTCTGGCATGATAATATTTGCTGTGCTCTTGTGTTTAATGGTCAATTCGTCGATGAACATCATGACTTGGCAAAAGCTTTCACAAAAGCCTATCTCGATGCAGGTACATATTTAGACGAACATCCAAAGGCACAAGAGGAGATTTCCTCAAAGTACATGAAGTTTAATGACCCAATTATTGAACGTTCCCTCAAAGTGATTGGGTTTAAAGATTTAGCCCTTACAGAGGACCGTTATAATGCTCTTGTGCATCACATGACACATATTGATTTAATCAAAAAAGTGCCGAGTTATTCAGAGTTTGTAGATACATCGTTGTTACCATAGGAGGGGGATCATGAAGAAATATACATATGTGCCAGGTTCATTTATCGCAGCTTGGCTAATTTGGGAGTTAATCGTTCGCCTCGGGGGTTTTAATGAAGCGCTATTGCCAACGCCGTATAAGGTGTTGGTCGGCTTTGGAGAACTCATCGGAGATGGTGTTCTCTTTAAAGATATTGCAGACAGTTTAGTACGCTTCTTTATCGGCTATCTTATTTCTGTTGTAGCCGGCGTATTCTTCGGCCTTATCTTGGGGTGGTATAAGGGGATTTGGAACTACATCAATCCAATCGTTCAAGTCATTCGACCAATTTCTCCTGTGGCGTGGTTGCCGTTTATCGTTCTCTTTTTCGGTATCGGTCAAGCACCAGCTATCGTTATCATCTTTATCGCAGCATTCTTCCCTGTGCTATTGTCTACCGTGTCTGCTATTCAAAATATCGACCCTGTGTACATCAAGGTAGCGCGCAACTTTGGTATTAAACAGCCAGAACTGTTATTTAAAATCGTGTTGCCTGCCGTATTCCCTGGTATTGCATCGGGTCTTCACATCGCGCTTGGTACGGCGTGGATCTTCCTTGTAACCGGTGAAATGGTAGGCTCCCAAACAGGCCTTGGCTTCCTCATTATCGATATGAGAAATAACTTGCGTAACGATCTCTTGATGGTAGCCATTTTGACCATCGGTTTCGTTGGGCTTTTACTCGATTGGGGCGTATCCCTCATCGAAAAATGGATTTACAAACGTTGGGGTATTGAGAAATAGGAGGTGGCCTCATGGGTTACATTTCGGTGCGCAATGCACACAAGGAATTTATGAAAGATGGGGAACCACTCACCATTCTTGAAGATATCAACTTAGACATTGAAAAGGGCGAGTTTATTTGTCTCTTAGGCCCTTCTGGGTCCGGTAAAAGTACGCTATTAAACGCTATAGCGGGCTTTGAGCTCGTTACATCTGGTTCCATTACTATCGACGGTGAAGAGGTGAAAGCGCCTCAACTCAGATATGTAACGGTATTTCAAAACTATGGCTTGTTGCCGTGGCGTACGGTGGAAAGCAATATTGAGCTTGGTCTCGAAAGTAAAAAGGTGCCTAAAGAAGAGCGTCCTGCTATCATCGACAAATACGTTAAAATGGTAGGCCTTGACCATGCCCGTAATCGCTACCCTGCAGAACTATCTGGGGGCATGCAACAACGTGTATCCATCGCCCGTGCATTAGCTGTTGATCCTGATATTATCTTCATGGACGAGCCGTTAGGTGCCCTCGATGCATTAACACGTATCAACTTACAAGACGAAATCTCTCGCATCTGCCGCGAAGAAGGCAAAACTGTTGTATTTGTTACCCACGATATTGAAGAAGCCGTAGTCCTAGCAGACCGCGTTGTGGTACTAGCGGCAAACCCGGGACGTGTACAAACTATCATTCCTGTAAATATCATCGATAGAACCGACCGCACATCGGCATCCTTTGTTAATATTCGGAACCACATCTTCGAACAATTCCAATTGGCAAAAGAAGACAAAATCGAGTTCTATATTTAGTTGTTATGGTGTATACTATAAGAAGCTAAAGATTGTAAGTGCTCCACTGAGTGCACAAAAGAAACCATCTAGGGACTGCGACATACCTAGATGGTTTCTTTAATTATAATGGACAAAATCCTAAAATAATGTATACTATAAGTAGCTAAAAGAGTAAGGAGTTCCATTAGTGTACACCTTAAAAGAACCACCCAAGTATTTCGACGTCCTTGGGTGGTTCTTTATTTATCTGATTACGGAGATAACCCGATGCTCATCACCATTTAAAATACCTATCGAGCAATTTACAAGTGTAGTAGCTAATTACATTTGTCATAATAGGTATTATAAAGAGTAAGAAGATTTCTTCCATAGTGTCACCTCCTTACTGCACCGTACTTCTCGGATTAGAGATGGTGACATCTTGATTGTAGTACATATAACTATATATTTCTTATGCAATTCGTGTAATTATCATGTATAGTAGATATATATCGGTAATAACATATGAAATTTAAACTGGAGGCTGTATGTCTTTATTTGAGTTAGAGAAGAGCATGTCTTTTGATGAATATATAGCGTCCTTTGATGCAGAGAGAGTAGCGAAGGTACGCGGTTTTGTAGATTGGCTCGCACAGTATCAAGGTAGTCTCGTCCATAATCCTTGGGGTGAGGTAAATCCCGATTTAGAAATCGTTGCAGAGGGTTTTGATGCGGCCCAAGTGCGTCGAGATAATTTGGTAGCCTATTTATTGCCTCGCTTAGGTCGAGCTAAGGTCTTTGTAGTAGCCGAGGCTGTGGGGTACCAAGGGGGACGCTTCACAGGTATTGCTATTACTTGTGAGAGAATGCTATTAGATAAGCATAAAACCATTCGTGCGAAGGATATCACGCAGATTCAATTGGAACGTACTAGTTCACCTACTAGCTCTTTGCTAAAAGGAACACAGCAAAAGGATGGTTTTAATGAACCTACTGATACTGTGGTGTGGAGTGCTATTGTTGAAAAGGGTATCGATCCCTATGATACATTGTTGTGGAACATATTTCCCTTCCACCCACATAAGGAAGGAAATCCACTGACGAATCGCACACCTACGGATAAAGAGCAACAACTAGGTTGGGAGTATACAAAACGCTTGTTAGATTTACATCTTGAACTAGGCGGTGTAGAACCCCTTGTGCTCGCCGTAGGACAAAAATCTGCTGATACAATGGGTAAATTTGGGCTGTCTGCTATTGGTTTGCGCCACCCTGCAAACGGTGGCGCTAATCTCTATCGACAAGGGTTCGCTGAGGCGGTAGATACGTATTTGAGATAATATAGTTTGGTACATAATGGTTCAATAAAAGATATATTATACAAATTAATGAGATAATATTATCTTTTCATGATAAGTTTTTACGTATTCAAGAGCTTGAGCTTTTAAGAGAGCATTTTGGAGAGAGCTTTTAAGAGCATGTTTTCGAGAGTTTTGGAGAGAAGTTTATGAAACGGTATTGTGATGCTTGCCGTCATTATTGTGATGAGGCGGCTATGTTTTGTCCTACTTGTGGACAGTATACGGTGGCAACAGAGGTGGAGCGCATCGCACCAGAAGGCGATGTCATCTATCCGTTGTCTCATTATCAGCTAAGCTATAAGGATACATTCCTCTATGTGATGGGCACGAAGTTCATGGATACAGATGGACGCGCCTCTCGTAGGGAATTTTTCCAGTTTCTATTGTTGTGGCATATTGCTATTGTCGGCTTGCTAGCAGTATTTTATGGCTTAACAGCCATATTCCATACGGGTCCATATCTAATCGGATTAGCAGGTCTTATCGTTGCCATACTCAGTTTAGTTTCCTTGATGCCTTTGGCTGCGTTATCTGTACGACGCCTCCATGATACGGGTAAAAGCAGTGCTACATTGTTGCTGTTTCTTATTCCCTTTGTAGGGCCACTGATCTTATTAGGTTTGTTATGTGTAAAAGGACAGCCACAGGATAATCAATATGGCAGCGCATTGCAACATATCATCATAGATAAGCGCTTGGCATCTATTATGAAAGTATCTCCTACGAGTAGTGCTTTAACTACACGTGTTCTAGTGGGATTACTTGTTATAGTAATCTGTGTGTTTGGCGCATCTTTACGTGCGATGGGCCCAGCTAATGAGGTATTCCCTGACGGATGGCTTACAAACTCTATCGTTGGTGAAGGCAGTGCGGAAGCAGCGCGAGCTTCTGTGCAAAATTATTTTGATGCCGTAAATAACAAGGATTATGATAAGGCTTTCACCTATATCATTAGCCAAGCTAGTACAAATCCGACAGAAAAACAAAAATGGCTAGCATCTATGAAACAAGCGCCAAAGGTAGATGTAGCGTCTTTAGCTGCTGCACGGGTGAGTCGCACAGGAGACTTGAAACGTATTGTTTTTGAGACGAACCTACAAACGACAACAACAGGCGTCGGTCTTGTGGAGTCTACGCCGATGAAGCGCTATATTTCTGTCATTGAAGAGAATGGTAGTTGGCGTATCGAAGGCTTCTATAAAACTATGCCAGACGATGATAAATAGGGTTGGATATGCTTAATGGCGTTAACATAGGGGTTCCCCTCTTTTGTTAACGCTATTTTTATGTTACAATAACAGTAACGTATGAAAGCGAGGCTTTCATCAAAATCGATCGGATTATATTGCAAAACCCATTAGATTGGAACGAAGAGAACGTACCCGTCGCGGCTGACATGTCTAATGACGGCAATATACTCATTTGCTATGGCAAATGGTCACAACAACACTAGGAACGGCAAAAATTGATAGCGCATTTTTGCGCCCATTTGACGAGACGCTAGTATTTTAGCGCCTTTTTCTTTGTGTGGCCTCCATAGCATAGATCAATTCAAGTGATAGGTGAGAAAAGAAACTATGTTAAATAAAATAATGAACAAAATTTTAGGAGGAACTGTGAATACAACAGATAATCAGGTTACTGCACAAGTGAAAGCAGAACCAACAGTAGCAAAAACTGCTACTCGTACAGCTGCGGCTGAAGGCGAACATAAACAAACTCGCCGCCGTACTAATACACGTCGTCCTGCTGGCGAAGGTCGTACTCGTCAACACGCGACTGGTGAAGGTGAAGGCACAACACGCCAACGCCGTACAAATACTCGTACAAATGCAAATGGTGGTCGTACTAATACGACACGCCGTACCAATACACGTCGCAATGCTGAGCAAGGTGAAGGTCAAGAACGTACAGAACGTAAACCTCGCCAAACTCGTGCACCACGTGGTGAACGTAGTGAAAATACACGCAATACGAGAACTAATAATGGTCGCAATGGTCAAAACCGTAACAACAACCGTCCAAATAATCGTTCCACAAACCGCAACAATCAAGAGGCTCCTGTGGAATTAGTAGGTCGTACACCAAATGGCGCTAACAAGGGGAAATTCCAAATCATCCCGTTAGGTGGCCTTGGCGAAATCGGTAAAAATATGACCATCTTCCAATATGAAGATGAAATCATCGTTCTTGATGCGGGCCTTGCGTTCCCTAGCGAAGATATGCTTGGCGTAGATATCGTTATTCCTGACATGAGCTATATCATCGAGAATAAGGATCGCGTAAAAGCAGTCGTTATCACTCATGGTCACGAGGACCATATCGGTTCCTTGGCGTACCTTATGAAGGAAATCAATTGCCCAGTATATGCAACAAACCTCGTTTGTGGTTTGATTGAAGGCAAATTCAAAGAGCATAAAGTATCTCCAAAATGTCTTCGTACTATTGCTGCAGGCGATGAAGTGCAAATTGGTCAAGTTAAGGTTGGCTTTATCCAAACAAACCACTCCATTCCTGACTCCTGCGCTGTGTACTTTGATACACCAATCGGTACTGTACTTCATACAGGGGACTTTAAAATCGACCAAACTCCAGTTGATGGTCGTTTGATGGATATGCACAAATTTGCTGAGCTCGGCAATAAAGGCGTATTAGCGTTGATGTCTGACTCTACAAATGTAGAAAAACCAGGTACTACAGGCTCTGAAAGCTCCGTAGGTCCTGCTATTAAACAAGCTGTAGGCGAAGCGAAAGGTCGCGTTGTATTGGCTACATTCGCATCTAACGTATCTCGTATTCAACAAGCTATTGATGCGGCAGTTATGTATAACCGTAAGGTTGTTGTTATGGGTCGCAGCATGGTAAATGTTACAGAAATCGCTCAAGAACGCGGTTACTTGAACATTCCACCAAATACAATTATCGACGTAGATGTAATGCACAATTACACTGATGATCAAATCATGATCTTAACAACAGGTTCTCAAGGGGAACCGATGGCAGGCTTGTCCCGTATGGCTACTAGCAATCACCGTACTGTAGAATTGGCACCGAATGATACTGTTATCATCTCTGCTACACCAATTCCTGGTAACGAAGGTGCTGTAGGTAGAACCATTGATAACTTGCTTCGCCTAGGTTGCCACGTAGTATACGGTAAAGATCGTGGTATCCACGTATCTGGTCATGCGAGTCAAGAAGAGCTTAAAACAATGCTTAACCTTGTTCGTCCAGAATACTTCATCCCAGTTCATGGTGAGTACCGCATGTTGCGCCGTCATGGTGAACTCGGTGTTGCTATGGGCGTAGATCCTAAGAAAGTCCTTATCGGCGATAATGGTCAAATCTTTGAGTTCGATAAAGATGGTGGCCGTAAAGCCGGTCGTGTACAAGCTGGTGCTATCTTCGTAGATGGTCTTGGCGTTGGTGACGTAGGTAACATCGTTATCCGCGACCGTCAACAATTGGCTCAAGAAGGTATGGTTATCGTTGTAATGGCGATGGACAAAGCTTCTGGTACAATCGTAGCTGGTCCAGACCTCGTATCTCGTGGCTTCGTATACGTACGCGATGCAGAAGAACTTATGATTGCTGCAGAACACCGTGTAGATCAAGTCCTTGAAGAATGCGAAATGCAACGCATTAAAGATTGGACTACTATTAAGCAAAACGTACGTGACGCGTTGGGTAAATTCTTCTATGATAAAACTCGTCGTCGTCCTATGATCTTGCCGATTATTCAAGACGTATAATCAAATACAATATATGAAAGTACCGCACCTCAAGGTGTGGTACTTTTAACATGTTAAAAGGAACCTTTTAAATCTACCATAAATAGCGGTGCTATCGCATTTATCTACTACATAGGGTATTTGAAGTTACCTTTTTAAACTGTTATAATTAAAAGATACCAATTAATCTATCTTCTTTTATTTAGAATGGAGATTTATGAAACAAACAAATACAAGAGCGATGGTAGAGACAGCATTTGTATCGGCCATCGTTGTTATGTTAACCATAGTAGGTTCTACGGTTCCAATCCTCAGTTTGTTAGCAACCTTGGTTGCGCCAGCTGGGATTGCAATCATTGGTATCCGTTGGGGCAGCCGATATAGTTGTGCTGCATCAGTGGTAGCATTCGTTCTTGTTTCCCTTTTAGTAGGTCCTTTAATGGCAATGGCGACCATCTTGGCATATTCCTTGCCTAGTATCTTCCTTGGGGAAGCTTTCAGAGCCAATTGGTCCTTTGGTAAGCTCATCGTTATACCAGCTATTGCACTTACGTTAACGAGCCTCATCGGGATTCTAGTGTCTGCAGGACTTACATCCTTTGATTTATCTCAGATTAATCATATGATTGATGTAGACCTTAAGAATGCTATTATTGAGTCTGTGAAACAGCAACCTATGACGCAAGAGCAAATGAATGAGTATATTAACCGCTTAGACTTTGCGTTTGATCAAGCAAAGCGTATGCTGTTAGCTTACTGGTTTGCTGCCAATGTAATCGTAACCTATATTTCAGCTAAGCTTGTATGCTATATTGGTCGTCGTACAAATAGTGTTATGCGTACATTGCCAACAATGGATACATGGTGCATGCCGATTTGGGGTGCTGGCGTATTAGCAGTAGGTATTATCCTTGCTTATGGCGGACAGTACTTGGGCTATGCTAATGGTATTCTTTCAGATGTAGGCCTCAATATTGCCTTATTTGGTGGCATGATATGTGGTCTAAATGGCATTACATGTTTGCTATCCATTATGAAGTCTTATAACTTAGCAGGAATCTTTAAGTTTGCTATTATAGGCTTCTTGTATGTGATGAGTCCTATGGCACTCGTTATATATGGTATTTTAGATATGTTTTTAGATATGCGAGTGCGTTTCCAAAAACGTAGCTTGTAACAGAAAGGAGGCCGTTATGAAATCCTTTCAACGAAAATGGGAAGGTTTAGAAGTTACCATTATTACCGTTATCGTATTGTTGTTATTATTGTTGGCCTATTTGAACTGGGCTATTGCAGTTTTAGCACTAATTATCGTAGTAGCGGCATATTTGGTTAACTATAACACCATTCATAACCGGCGTCGTTTAGCAAGGGAACAGTTTGGGGCGATGATGAAAAACGTCACACAAGCTTCGAACTTTGCCTTACAAAACTTGCCAATGGGGATTGCTCTTGTTAATAAACAAGGTACCCTCGTATGGAATAATAGTGTCTTTGCAGACTGGGTTAAGGTAGACTGGAATAAACTTCAAAAAATGTCTGCGCTTATGCCTGGCTTCCGTATCGATAAAATCTGGGGCAAATCTGGATTTATGACGGAACAGTATGGAGATAAGTATTTCCAAATTATTTACAAATTCATTGATCCTCGTGATACACGACCAGATATCAATAGCGAAGATGAATTGGCCGAACATGCAGTCATGGCTCTGTACTTTAAGGACATTACGGCTCTCGAAAAGGCCCGTATTAAAGCTGAAGAAGATCAACCTGTGTGGGGCATGATTCAAATTGATAATCTCGAAGAATTGACAAAAGGTCTTAGTGATCGCGAGTATACTAGCGTTTGGACAGATATTAATAACATTATTACGGATGAAATTGATAGACAAGAAGGCTTCATTCGTAACTTCCAAGATGATATGTATACCTTTGCTATTTCTCGTGGTGCACTTCATGCGATGGAGGAAGATGGGTTTAAAATCCTTGAGAGAATCCGTAAATTACCTTCTCCCCGTCAAGTGCCAGCTACGATTTCTATCGGGATTAGCGAGAACGTAGGCTCTGTAAAAGAGGTTTCTAGTCGTGCTCGTGCTGCTCTAGATATTGCATTAGGTCGCGGTGGTGACCAAGTGTGTATTATGGATGGTGAAAGTACCCGATTCTTCGGCGGTAATACAGCTGGTGTTGAGAAGAATACCCGTGTTCGTGCTCGTGTTGTATCACAAGCTTTACATGAGCTTATGCTTGATTCCGATAAAATACTTGTGATGGGTCATAAGCGTGAAGACTATGATGCGTTAGGTGGTATTATCGGTGTTGTAGCTATTGCACGTACCTTGGGTAAAGAATTACGCATCGTACTTTCAAAGGAAACAAGCGCCATTGATAAAATGGTAACTGTTCTGAAAGAAGATGAGTTCTGGACAGAACATATCATCACCCCTGAAGCGGCAAAAGCTTGGGTAGATGCTAATACGCTCACCATTGTATGTGATACACATCGCCAAGAAATGGTAGCAGCTCAAGAGGCTCTTGAAATTTCTGAACGACGCATCGTTATCGATCATCACCGTCGTGCAGCGGACTTCGTAGAAAATCCATTGCTTACATACTTGGAACCAACTGCATCATCTACATCTGAGCTTGTTACAGAGCTTGTACAATACGCAGGTGGTGGCGTAAAACTTTCAAAAGCAGAAGCTACAGGCATTTATGCGGGCATCGTGCTTGATACGAAGAACTTTGTGCAACAAACTGGGGCACGTACCTTTGAAGCGGCCGCATTCTTACGCCGTGCAGGGGCAGATATTGAACGCGTTAAACAATTATTTATTGAAACCTTCGATTCTGTTCAATTGCGTGCTAAAATGGTATTTGAAGCCAATCGAACTGAAGGAATTGCTATTTCTGTAGCCCCTGAAGGTTTGAAGGATATGATGGCATTAGCTGCACAAAGTGCAGACATGCTCATCAGTAATGAAGATATTGAAGCAGCCTTTGTACTGTATTCATTGAATGACGGCGGTATCGGCGTTAGTGCTCGATCCAAAGGCAAGGTAAATGTACAAGTTGTAATGGAAGCCTTGGGTGGCGGTGGTCACAGAACCGTGGCTGGTGCCCAATTACAAGGTATGACGATAGAGGAAGCGAAGAAGGCTATCTTAGAGCATGCTCTTGAAGCCCTTCATTCCGCTGAGAAAGAGGAGGAAGAACAATGAAAGTAGTATTGTTAGAAGACGTTAAAAAGGTTGGTAAAAAAGGCGAAATCGTTGAAGTTAGCGACGCATATGGCCGTAATGTATTGATCAAAAAAGGTCTTGGCCTTGAAGGTACAGCAACTAACGTAAATAATGCGAAACAAAAACAAGAATCCATTGCTCACCACAAAGTTGTAGCGAATGACGAAGCTAAAATCTTGGCAGCGCAATTGGCTAAGGTTGAAGTAACTGTAAAAGTTCGCATGGGTGAAGAAGGACGTGTGTTCGGTTCCGTTACTGCAAAAGATATTTCTGACGCAGCTAAAGCTCAATACAAAGTAGATATCGATAAAAAGAAAATCGAAATCAAAGAACCATTGAAAACATTAGGCGTACATGATGTACTCGTTCGTGTTCATCCTGAAATTACAAGTACTATCAAGGTTAACGTAGTAGCTGAATAATAGTGTTCACCATGCTCTTTGAGTATGGTGAATTCTTTTATCCATAGTGGTTTTATAAAGGGGATTATCATGGATGTACGCATTCCACCGCATAATTTAGATGCGGAAAAAGCCGTTTTGGGGGCTTTATTAACGAATGGATCCAACTCGGGTGCCGTTGTCGATACGGTAACGAGTATTCTAAAATCTGAAGACTTTTACCGCGATGCGCATCGTATTATTTATGATGCCATCTTAGAAATCGTGCATGCTAACAAGACGGCGGACTTTATCACCGTTGGTGAAGAGCTAGATCGTCGTAAGCGTCTCGATGCGGTAGGGGGTCTTGCATATATTACATCTTTGGCTAATGAATCGGTGTCCTACAATGTAGAGGAACATGCGAAAATCATCAGTGAGAAAGCTCAGTTGCGCCGCCTTATCGATGCAGGGAATAAAATCGTAGGCATGACGTACGCTGGCGAAGATGAGCCAACGGCTATCCTTAACAAGGCGGAACAAATGGTATTGGACGTAAGTGGTCAAACACAGTCCGAATCATCATTTGCTCCTATTGGGGAGGTTGTATTATCTAACTTAGATAAATTAAATGCATTGCAACAGCATGATGGTGCTATTACAGGCGTTCCAACAGGCTTTAAAGATGTGGACCATGTCTTCAATGGTCTACAAAAATCTGACCTCATCCTCGTAGCAGCCCGTCCTGCGATGGGGAAAACGGCTTTCACCTTGAATATTGCTCAAAACGTAACGATGTTGTACGACAAGACGGTAGCATTCTTCTCCCTAGAAATGGGCAAGGAACAGCTCGTTGGTCGTATTCTATCCTCCGTGGCAGGTGTGAGTTCTGAAAAATTGCGCCGTGCGAACATGGATCCTACTGACTGGGAAAAGGTTATCGCTGCAGCGGATCGCATGAGTAAATCCAAGCTCTTTATTGATGATACGCCGGGCCTTACCGTACAAGATATGCGATCTAAATTGCGCCGTCTTAAGGTGGAACATGGTCTTGATCTCGTTATCGTCGACTATATTCAGTTGATGCAAGGCCGCAACTCCGGCAAGGGCAGCGAGAACCGTCAACAAGAGGTGTCTGAAATCTCTCGTAACCTCAAATTGATCGCTCGTGAGTTCAATGTGCCGCTCATCGCCTTATCTCAATTGTCTCGTAGTGTTGAAAGCAGACCCGATAAACGGCCTGTACTATCTGACCTTCGTGAATCTGGTTCTCTTGAACAAGATGCGGATATCGTTATCTTCTTGTACCGCGATAAATATTACGATGAAAACTCCGAAAAAGGGGACAACGCAGAAGTTCTCATTCGTAAGCACCGTAATGGTTCCGTCGGTACCGTGGAACTCCAATTCATTGGGGAATTAACCCAATTTAGAGACGTGGAATTCCGAGACATGGGGCCGGAACAATAATGAAAACTATCGGTTAGTTCCTATATATTGATGGGGCCCCGTAACATAGCTACATTTTAATTAAAAAGAAAGGACTATACTTCTTTGCTCCTCGTGACCTGATGTCGCTGCATAAGTATAGTCCTTTCTTTTTATCACTGTACATATGAAGGTGTCCCATCAATATATTGGCACCAGATAGTTTTCAGTGTATTGTTTGGAGAACTGGGAAGAGAAGTTTTGGGTTATGTTAGTAGAAAATAAGTCTTATTAAAGTGTATAATAGTGCTAGATAGATTTTATAGTGTCGTACAATACGTAAGTATTGTGAGATGGAATATAAGGTTTCCATCCTGTGTATGATGAATTTAACTATTAGTGGAAAACAAAATATTGAATTTTATTTGTTGATGGTTGGATTAGGTGCTGCAGAGGCTTATAAATATAAGCATATTAGTCTGGGTGTATTTGAGAGCCTGCATTATGATTTGTCCATGATAGTTTTAATTGATGAATACCAGTTGTCAAAGGACTTAAGGGAGATTGTTTTCCAAGGTATGGGCATGGAAGATATTGTTGATGCAGCAGAGTGGTTTGAAGACTTTGATTGGGAAAGTCATTTGCGTGATGCGATAGATTACTTGGAACTGGATTGTATATCTAGATTAATGGAGCCCTCATATCATACTTGTATTAATGATTTCACCTTGTTTGATGTACCTAATACTGATAGCGTTGAGCATCTCTATATTTCTTTTGTATCTCATTATAGTTTTGAGCAAATCATGATGATTTTTATGCTAGGGTATACAGTATTTTTGATTGAGTTAGGTGAGTATTGCACTGATGCCTTTGATAGTTTTAAACGTAACTACCTTACTAATCTTCGAGCCATAAACCGTGGCGAGTCCGAGGTTTTAAGTGAAGCTCTTGAATTATTTGACTCTTGTGATAATGGGAACGATTTTTTGAGCAATAAACGACAACAATTGTGGTTAAGAAAGATTTCCATAGATCTTAGAGGTCACTTTTTTAGACTTAAAGAGTCTAGCATGAGGTATCGTAGTGAGAAGGGATTAGTTTATTATAGAAGGCCTAAAGAAACCATATTGAATTAAGTTATACATGTACTTAAGAGTACCTACTATTAGATTTGCTGTCTAATAGTAGGTACTTTTTCATTTTTATGTCCAAAATTTGTCGCTATAATAACAAACATATGTTTGAAAATACTCTGTATTTTTGTTATACTAATCATAGAAATTATTCTTCTTGTAATTCTTATAAACTTCAGGTATTTAGCGGTTTGAGGAGGTGTTTGTATGGGTTCAGCTGATACGGATCGAATGTATATGTGCATTGATTTGAAGAGTTTTTACGCGTCTGTGGAGTGTGCCGATTTGGGGTTGGATCCGTTTACAACGCCTTTGGTGGTGGCCGATGGGTCTCGTGGCAAAGGGGCTATTACATTGGCCATTTCACCGGCTTTAAAAAAGCTAGGTGTTAAGAATCGCAGTCGTCTTTTTGAGATCCCTACGCACATTGAGTATTTGACGGTGAAGCCTCATATGAAGCGGTATATGCAGGCGTCTGCTGAGATTTACGGGACTTTGCTCAAGTATGTGGCACCTGAGGATGTACATGTATACTCTATCGACGAGTATTTTATCGATATTACGCCTTACTTACCGCTCTACAAGAAAACGCCTCGAGAGCTAGCGCAGATGCTACTTGATGCGGTGTTAGCGGCGACCAAGATTTATGCCACCGTTGGGATTGGAACAAACTTGTTCCTTGCCAAGATTGCTCTCGATATCCTCGCAAAACATGCACCTGATTTTATAGGATATCTTGATGAAAGCCTCTTTAAAGAGAAAATTTGGTATCATCAGCCGTTGACCGACATTTGGCAGATTGGTAAGGGTATAGCCAATCGTTTGCACAAGTATGGCGCTTATGATTTGCATGGCATCACCATGGTTCCAGAGGCCAAGTTGTACAAGGAATTTGGTGTTAATGCAGAGCTCATTATCGATCATGCTTGGGGCCGTGAGCCGTGTACGATTGCAGATATCCATGCGTATCGTCCTATCAAGCATTCTATCTCGCATAGCCAGATTTTATTGCGTAACTATACTTATGAAGAGGCGTACGTGCCTATGCGAGAAATGGTGGAGTCCTTGGTACTAGAGCTTTTACAAATCAAAGGGGTTACGAATCATATTCATGTTCATATTGGCTATGCAGATGATATGGTGCGCTCTACTGGAGGTTCTAAAAAGCTTAAACAGTACACTGATTCATTGCAAGCATTAACGACGGCAGTAATTAAATTATATGAACAACATTGCCATAAAAATGAACTTATACGGCGTATAGGCGTAAGCTTTGAGGATCTAGTCAATCGCTCTGCTATACCTCAGGAGGTAGATTTATTCAGCTCTCTTGCGACGGAGGAAGAGGAAAAGGAGCGGCAAGTACATGAGGCGATGTTATCTATCAAGGAGCAGTTCGGTAAAAATGCTATTTTACGTGCCTCTAGCTTGCAAGATGAAGGGACAATGCGCTTTAGAAATACCTTGGTAGGTGGCCATAATGGGGAATAAATAGTGTAATGGATATAATGGCAATTGAACGAAGGACAACAATTGAAAATAGATTAGTCGCATAAGGGGAGGTATACATTAATGAAACATCGTATGTCTCGTTTGCAACGAGCAAAACAATTTATGCCCTTTGCGGCATTAAAGGGATTTGAAGTATTACTGGCAGCTGTGGCACGGCCTAAAGAGCATCGTGTAGAGCTATCGGAGGATCAAGTAGATGAGTTAAATAAGGTTTTACAGACTATACATTGCGGAGAATGGGTGCGAATTGTTTACTACAATAAACAAAGATATACAGAGCTTATAGGGGCTGTTGATATGATTAGTGCGCAAATGCAAATTATATCTGTTCAAGGCATAGATATTCCCTTTAGATCTATTAAGGAATTGAATCTGTATGATATGACAATATAAAGAGTTGTCTTTATATATGGTTTAAGGGCTAGAGTTAAGGTGTGATTCGGTATACAATGATGAAAAGGGTTGTAATTTAATTATATTCTCGTATAAAAATACCCTATATGATTAGCTGTTATATGACTATATATACTCTTTGTATTGTTTTATGAGAAAGGCGGTATCTGTAATGCATGAGGTCATATCATTACTTATCAATCGCTATGATTTTTTCCTCCAGTTGTTATGGGAACATATAGAAATTTCAGTATTAGCTTCTGTTATTGCTACCATCATCGGTGGATTATTGGGTGTGTTTATATACGAATATAAACGGCTAGCTGCGCCCATTATGGTAGTGGTTAATTTCCTATATACGATTCCATCTATATCGATGTTAGGCCTTTTGTTGTATGTATCGGGTGTTGGTAATACGACCGCTATCATTGCATTGGTTATCTATGCCTTATTACCGATGGTACGCAATACATTTACGGGCCTTAATCAGATTGATCAAGCCATGTGTGAAGCGGGAATTGCGTTAGGGCTTACGCGGATTCAACGCTTGTGGAATATAGAGATTCCCTTGGCTATGCCGACTATTATGGCGGGTATACGGACCATGCTCGTTATGACCATTGCCTTGACAGGTATTGCATCCTTTATTGGTGCTGGAGGCTTAGGTGTGGCGATTTATAGGGGGATTACAACGAATCAAAGTGCTTTGACAATTGCAGGCAGTTTACTGATTGCCCTATTAGCTATTACTGTTGATGCGCTCTTTTCTTTAGGTGAAAGAGTAACGCGTATTAGCCCTCATATGAAGCGCTATACGATTATATTTGTTTCAATTATGACGATAATTGCAATGGGTATAGGTGGCTGGGCTATGTATTGCCGTCATGTGAAGACCGATGTTATTCATATTGCAACGAAACCTATGACGGAACAGCTTATTTTGGGGAATGTTTTAAAAGAATTGATCGAGAAGAAGACTGATTTAACCGTAGAGGTTAC
>OKWX01000250.1_pt1 | contig 19070 bp, 17 predicted proteins | sample 1607241 | NCBI WGS metagenome assembly OKWX01 (sample SAMN07501071, study PRJEB24779) | human gut metagenome | isolation source: stool | host: human infant | place: USA: Pittsburgh, PA
ATAATAGCGTCAATGGAGTGGGCCCGCTCGTAATAGTCAATGCGTAGCTCCACTACATGACACGGTGTATTACATGCTACTGCAGTGGTATCTAAAATTTCTTTCATTGTTGTACCTACAATAGGCACACATATCTTTGTACCCTTTTCGCCGAGTACAGTATGACCGATACGGACCATAATAACTCCTTTCCGTCCCACAGGGTGAGACAAATGACTTACCTTAAACTAACTATATACCAATATTTTGGTAAAAGCAATCAATCTGCCTATATTGGATTGCTATTCACAAAAACCGTATGAAAGCCAGTTATTATGCACTAAAAACGTATTCTTAGATTAACGATTAACATAATTTTTTGTTATATCCTATTTTCACGGTCTTATTAAAATTGGTCATATTATTCAATCCTGATGAGTATATCTAATTTATCTAAATAATCTATCTAAATAAAAACTCCACACATAATCGTGTGGAGCTTTCTTTTATATATTATTCGTGCTTGGCAGATAGTTTTCTAGATTGGAATGCCATATATAACAATAACAATCCTGTAATACTAAATACATAGGATATGCCAATGTAGGTGGATACAATACTGGCAAATACAGGGCCAACCATAGACCCAAATTGTTGAGCTGTCGTAGTCATACCAAACATTCGACCTCTAAAGCTTGGATCGGTATTGAGTGTTACCGCTGCACTTAAGGATGGATTAATACCTACAATACAAGAGCCTATTAGGACTTGTAAAATACCAAACCACCAAATGCCCACTGGTAAGCTTTGAAGTAAAAGGACAATACCACTTCCCATCATACAATAGGAGATGGTTTTAAAATAACCACGGCGTTCACCAAGGCGAACCCATAGGTTCGTCGTTAAGGAGCCTGCTAAACCGCCGATACTAAGGATGGTGCCAGAGATCATAGCTGCCCCTTCCATAGTACCTTGCATATCGCCTACATAGAGGGCCAAGATAGGTTGCAACATCATGATGACACATTGCATGAAGAAGAAAATTCCAAGCAACCGTACTAGTACAGGTTGTTGTTGAACGGCCTTAAAGTCTTCACGTAAGGATGTAGATTTAGTAGGTTGAGTAGGTTGCGCTGCTCCATCAGTGCCTACAGCATGTAATTTTGGTTCTTTCACAAAAAATAATACGGCCAAAGTCGCAATAAATACAGCAATACCAGATACATAAAATACAGGTCGCATCCCTACAACACTCTCAACGGCGCCACCTAAAAACGGGCCAATGACATTGCCTAAGATAAGACCAGTTTGAAATATACCTAATGCTCTACCAACCTGTTTTTCATCAACACTAAGGGACACCATAGTCATTGCTGCTGGATAGAATCCATTAGCAAAACCAACGAGGGCCCGCCCCATGAGTAGTTGATATTGGTCGGTAACTAAACCAATTAATACATAACAGATAGCAATGGCAAAGCCGGCGCGCAGGGCCATCCGTTTTTTACCTTTGTTATCCGCAATCTTACCCCATATAGGAGCCATAATGCCGGCGATGAGGAAAGTAATACCGAAAACGAGGCCTGACCAAAGTGCTACATCAGCCTTTGGCACTCCTAACTCTAAAAGGTAGATAGGCAAAAACGGAATGATCATGGTGTAACATACGGCCAATACCGTCATGGCAGCTGTAATAATCCATACATTGCGCATTCCACCACGAGCATCATATGCAGTTGTGCTCATTCTTTGCCTCCTTTCATATATAAAAGTATATATAGAAATATACTTTTACATTCTATATAAATAAGAGCCGCATATAAAACGCGACTCTTTTATTTATTCCGTTGGAAATTTATGATCCATTACATCCTGTAAGGATACGCGTTCCATAACGTGACGGAATTCATCTTGCAAGTACTGCCACAAGGGAGCAGTCAAGCAATCATTAAACATAGGACATGGCTCAACATCGTCTTCTAAACAAGATACGAGAGCAATAGAGTCCTCTGCAGCATATAAAATTTCATATACATTGTATTCAGCAGGCGATTTCACCAAGCGATATCCACCGTATTTACCACGGCCACTTTTAACGAGGCCAGCGGAGGACAAGCGAGATACAATCCCCTCTAAGTATTTATCGGAAAATCCTTGGCGTTCTGCAATTTCACGAATGGGTACATTTTTTTCTACCCCGTGCTCAGCAATATCCGCCAATATCCGTAGAGCATAACGCCCTTTAGTAGATATTTTCATAAGTTAACCTCTAAGTCATTCATAATATATTTATAGTATATCATAAATTCATACAAAAAATGGTGGGAAATATGGTACACTATACATATATCGAAATATTTTCATTCAGATATAATTTTTAATTTCATATCGGGAGGGTGTTATCTAATGTTAGATAAACTATTTCAACTCAGTGAGCGCGATACCACTGTTAAAACCGAAATTTTAGCAGGTATTACTACGTTTATCACGATGGCGTACATCCTATTCTTAGCGCCTAACATTCTTAGTCTCGGAGGGATGGATAAAGACGCAGTCCTCATCGCTACAGCCTTAGGTGGTGGCCTTGTAACGATTGCTATGGGTTTATTCGTAAACTACCCTATCGCCCTCGCTCCAGGGGTTGGCCTCTTAGCCTTTTACTCCTTTACCGTAGTTCTCGGTATGGGCGTGTCCTGGCAAACAGCATTGGGTGCTGTATTTATCTCCGGTCTCGTATTCCTCGTATTAACACTTACGTCGATACGCCAAATGATCGTTGAAGGCATCCCAGCCTCTATGAAGGTTGCCATTACTGTTGGTATCGGCCTTTTCATCGCTATCATCGGCTTAAAATTATCCGGCTTGATGGCAATTTCTATTAGTTTGTCTCCAAACTCCTTAGGCCAAGTTGTGCAAACACATGGTAATTTAGTACCTCCAGCATCCGAGGCACTCTTGACGCTCGGTAATTTGCACAATGGTGAAACATTGTTGGCTCTATTCTCCCTCATCTTTACAGCTCTATTGATGGCTCGTAAAATTCAAGGTTCCCTCTTGATTGGTGTGGTAGTAACAACAATTGTATCCTATGCTACAGGCCTTTCCACAATGCCTGAGAACTTCACTGTATTAGCAGTGCCTGATTTCTCTAAAGCAGCATTCCTTCAATTAGATATTCCTGGTGCGCTCCACATGGGCTTAATCACGATTATCTTCTCCTTCACCTTCGTAGAATTGTTCGACTCCATGGGTACTTTGATCGGTACTGCTACAGAGGCGAAAATTGCAGATCCTAAATCTGGTAAATTCCCAGGTCTTGGTAAAGCCATGACTGTCGATGCTATTGGCGTTAGTACTGGCGCATTGCTCGGTACTTCTACGATTACTGCCTTCGTTGAAAGTGCGGCAGGTGTAGGTGCTGGTGGCCGTACAGGCTTAACAGCTGTTACAACAGGCGTATTGTTCTTAATCTGCTTGTTCTTAGCTCCAATCGTATCCTTGGTGCCAAATGCAGCCACATCTCCTGTTCTTATCATCGTTGGTGCCCTTATGTTAGGTGCAATCCGCAACATTGACTTCGATGATTGGACAGAAGGCTTCCCTGCATTCCTCGTTATCGTTTTGATGCCGTTCACATACAGCATCGCTAACGGTATCTCTGCAGGTCTTATTGCATACCCTCTACTCAAAATCATTGCAGGCCGTGCAAAAGAAGTTAACTGGATTATGTACGTATTGGCGGTACTCGTTATCATCCGTTACGTCTTCTTCTAAAACAACTAAAAGAACCTATCTCTAAAGATATTAGTAAAATATCTAGGAGATAGGTTCTTTTTTTAACGAATTGTTTTCACACCAATTAAGTCTGTACGACTTGGATCGATATCTTTTAACGGCACTACATGATCTCTATAAAAGTCTGCTTCAGATGCTTTCACAGGCACTTGGAAGAACAAGAAGTAAGCCATATTATCCTTGTACCACGTAACACTACGTACTAAGCCCTTATCTTCATCCCCTGTATAGTGAACATCACCGATTGGAGTAGAGTCAGTCCACTGTACGTCATGGTACTCCATTGGAATATATTCTTCAGGCCATACAGTATCCATAGAGTAACTCATGCGGAAGACCATAGTATGAGTTACCCAACGACCGCTGCGCTCTTGATATTCTTGACCTTGCTTCCAATATACAGTTTCTAATACATCATTGTCATAAAAATGTGTAGCATAGTATGTATAGCCAAGCGGTAAATAACTTGGTACAGATACGTCATAGGACACCTTATGAGATGCATCGATTACACCACTTGGTAAGCCCTTGGATTTACTGGTAAGTATAGGCCATACGGAATTCGTATGTGTACGCAATGGCAACCCAATCGATTCATAAGGAGGCCATTCAGGCTCATCATTTGGTTTAACCTTTTTCGCATCGTTTTCTTCAACATGTTGCTTATCATTGCGATCACCACGTAACCTAGTATCATCAGCGGCTACGTTATTCAAAGGGCCTACAGAGTCTACAATTTTGCTTACATAGTTTTGGTTTCTTGAGGAAGCAAAGTAGAGCATATACACTTTATTATCTTTTTCCCAGTAAGCAATCTGAATAGCGTCTTCACTAGAACCTAACGTATGTACAGAGATTCCATTAGGGGTAATAAAGCTAACTACATCCTTAGCATTGTAATTTGTCTTTTCTAATATAGGCTTTACTACGGTATCGATAGCCCAACCCATGCGATATACAATATCTGTATTAGAGAAGGTTAATTTCGGACCATATTCTCCATCATGGCCTGTTTCTGTATAAACGATTTCTAATACATCATGGTCCTTGGCCTTTACATCGCGTACTGCATAGTCTTTAGGCATATAAGACGGAACTTGTATAGGATAGCCAAATTCCTGCGCACCACTCTCAATATTAGGTTTGACTAAATCATTATCACCAACTTGATCATACCAACGATAGCGATCAGCGAGTTTTTCATTATCATCGATGAGCTTTTTATTATCTACATCTCGTTCAACAGGAACCGTATTACCATTTTTATCTATTAACGGATATGTGGCACTAACTGGCTGTACACCAAACGTAATGACTGCTGCAGCCATCGTGGCACATAACACAGCAGATGTTATTATTTTCTTCATATTCTCTCCTCTTTGAGCGGTTACATACGTTACCGCTTTGTTCCAAATAAATTGCTACGTGAGCATCTATATTTTCACAGGCTCCACATGCTCCTTATAGAATTCAGCATCAACTGATTTCACAGATTCTAAGAACAATAAGGAGTATGCCATACCGTCCTTCGTCCACGTAATGCTGCGAATTAGTTGTGCTGCTGGATCCCCGGTGTAAAAGACTTCACCAGATTCACCTTGTTCAGACCATTCAAAGTCCTTATATTCAGCAGGAACATACGGTACATCTTTTACATCTTCCACTGAATAGCCCATTCTATAAACGAAAATACTACCAGAGTTTCTCTTCCCAACTCGATATGTTTGAGAATTTTTTATAAAATATACAACCTCTAATACATCATTTTTGTCTTGCCGCACTGTATAGATTTCATAACCATAAGGGATATAGCTAGGTGCTTTAATCTCATATGGAAGCTTCTGCGCTGCCTCTTTTAGGTTTCCCTTAAAAGTATGCGCCTTTTTTGTATTCTCTATAGGCCAATCATGAAAGTGCCACTGTAAACCATCCATTCTAGGCTCGACATTTTTAAAATTATGTCCTAACTTAAGCGTTTTTGTAGATACAGAATTATCTGTAGATATAGCAGTGTCTACAGTATCTGCTGTTACACTTCCTACAGATAGTAACCCAACAGCTATAGTAGCTAAGATGGACTTATATATTGTTTTGCTCATACTCTCTCCTTGTATAAAAATTTATAATATACTTCACACATATAATGATATATTTTCTTATTTATATCAAAAACATAACTCCGATTCTGTTGCCCTAGCTACTTCATAAAACTTTTATTTTTCCTACGGTGAAAGTCTAGTTATTAACTAATAACAGCCTTAATACTTACTAGTTCGACACATAAAAAAACATCCTACTGAGCGCTATATCTTAAAAGAACTCAATAGGATGTTGTATCATTATTTAGTTAATGGAGGCATAATAATATCTTGTTCAAGTTGTCTTCGTCTTTTTGCAGTATAGTCCACCACTTTAATTTGAACGACGCCCACAGAGTTTACCATGGCTTCTGTAAAAGCAAATTTACGATTTGTTTGATGGTCCATCAAAACTTATAATCCATGAACCTTTTCATCAATACTCTCTAAATAAGTCGCCACTCCTCGTCCCATAACACTGGAATAAACTGAACTATATTTACAAGGAATATCTCCACCTGAAACAAGAGCCTCATCACTGCCATCAATTTCGATAAATACATGAGGATTTGCTTTAATCAAGTCAAACTTCTTTCCCTCATGATGCCCATGTACATAGATATAAAGCACCTCATCTATAAATTCGTATCCAAAATGTAGGGGTACTACATAAGGGTAGTCACCATCCATCATGCCTAGGTGAATGATACGAGTACTATTTAAAATACTTTTAATTTCATCTATATCTGTAACCTTACGATCTTGTCGTCTCATATAGCCTCCACGATTTTACGTAAAAGATAATCTACGTATCATTATAGCAAACTTTTTATACCCTGTATGATAGAATGTTTTTACATGAATAAGCACTCTTTTATTCGTATATTAATAATACTATTTCTAGTATATGTCTACTGTATAAATACATTTGACTTTTTACAATAGATACTGTATTATAAGAAAATAGTTTTATAGATTCTATAGATTATAAAAGCTATGGTCATCCATGGCTTTTTATATTTGTAGATAGTTTGTAGAAAAGAGGTCTTTACTATGTCTGATACGCATCAGTTAAAACGGGGCCTTAAGAACCGGCATGTACAGTTGCTCGCCATTGGCGGTGCCATCGGTACAGGCTTATTCTTAGGCTCCGGCCGTGCCATTCACTTGGCAGGCCCATCCATCATTTTTGCTTACCTAATTACAGGTATTATATGCTTCTTTATCATGAGAGCATTAGGCGAATTATTATTGTCTAACTTGAACCACCACTCATTTATCGATTTCGTAGAAGAGTATTTAGGTGATCGAGCAGCCTTTATCACAGGATGGACATACTGGTTCTGTTGGCTTTCACTAGCCATGGCCGATTTAACAGCCGTAGGCCTCTATATGCAGTTCTGGATACCATGGCTGCCTCAATGGATACCGGCCCTTGTCGTCTTGGTAGCCTTGCTATTAATGAACCTAACAGCCGTAAAATACTTCGGTGAAATGGAGTTCTGGTTTGCCTTGATTAAGGTAATCGCCATTATTTCCCTCATCATCATCGGTATCATCATGATTGTCACAGGCTTTACTACAGATGCGGGTGTTGCCGCCTTTAGTAATATGTGGAACTATGGAGGCTGGTTCCCGAACGGAACGATGGGCTTTATCTTATCATTCCAAATGGTTGTTTTCGCTTTCACAGGTATCGAGCTTGTAGGTTTGACAGCTGGTGAAACAGAAGATCCTGAAAAGGTTATCCCTATGGCGATTAACAACATCCCATTACGCATTATTTTGTTCTATGTGGGCTCTTTGGCTATCATCATGAGTATTTACCCTTGGACAGCCGTTAACCCTTCTGCTAGCCCATTTGTGGCCGTATTTACAGCAGTTGGTATTGCAGCCGCTGCAGGCATCGTAAACTTCGTAGTTCTTACATCTGCAGCATCTGCTACAAACTCTGGTATCTTTAGTACAGGCCGTATGATTTATGCCCTTGCTAAACGCGGTCATGCACCAAGCTCTATGCGTCGCTTAACACACAGTAGCGTACCATACCAAGCAACAATCTTCTCTGCTGCTGTACTATTGATTACAGTTGTACTCAACTATGTAATGCCAGAAGCAGTATTCGTTATGATTACTTCTATCTCTACATTCTGCTTCATCTTTATTTGGGCCATGATGGTTATTTGTCACCTCAAATACCGCAAGAAAAATCCTGAATTAGCGGCACAATCTAAATTTAAAATGCCTCTATTCCCTGTGATGAACTACATCATCCTTGCATTCTTTATCTTCATTCTAGGTATTCTCGCCTTAAACGAAGATACTCGAATTGCCCTCTTATTTACACCGATTTGGTTCGTTATCCTCTGGGCCTTCTACTCCATGCTTAATACAGACGATGAAGATGCTCTCAGCGAAGAACTTATCGAAATGGCTGGTGTAAAAGAAATTTACAAAAAACCTAAAAAAGATGATTCTGACGATTACATCATCTAATACAAAAGCCCGTACATATCAACAATGCACGGGCTTTTTGTTACTTCATAGTAGGGAAGTTTTGTTTTTCATATTGTTGTTGATAAGCAGGTAGATTTCTTGTGTCTTCACCATAATTGAAGATCGTCTTAGTACGATATCCGCCTTGGGTAATGATAAGATCAATGGAGGATGGTACCTCTTGACCATTCTGTTGCAAATGGTTTACTAATTCTTGTAATGCTTCAACTTGTCGTAAAGAACCAGTCATATATTTGCCTTTGGATAGGCCTGTATTTCTAATAACTTGGCCATTATATACTTGACCATTTTTATCTGTGTAATAGAAACGTACAGCGGCTTTATCTCCTGTAGGCACTGCTTTAATATAGATAGTCTTCCAATTCTTCTTAATCATCACTCTTGTAGCATCTGCTAACTTATTAGATAAACGTTGTGTCTCTTTATTGGTAGACTTGGATACACCATTAACCTGTTGAATTTCATCATTCATAGGCATTTCAATAGGTGATACCGCAGGATCTTGTTGTACCTTCTTCGCATCTACAGGCTGAACCGCCAACACACCAACGGCCGCCATTACAGCTAATGTTGTAAGAGCAAATTTCTTCATTCTATCTCTCCTCATATAGGATTCCCTAAACAAATTATATTTTACACAATATATTATATTCACTTAGTGCACAAATTTCAAGTTAGTCTAACTTTGTAGAACTTGTATTCTTAATTACCTGATTCCAATATTCAAATCTTTCAGTATTATAATTCATATCCATATATTTGATATTGAAGGAATCTATAGGCATCAAGTTATTATAAAACTCCATCTCATCTGTATTAGTATTCCAGAATAACATCATATTTTCATATATAGGTATACCATAATACTGTTCAGCTTTTAAAAATTCAAATGGTAAATTCATGTTAGGCTTCGCATAGTTAAGAGGAGTAACAGTAAGCAAATAGGTATCGCCTGCCTTACCATTCATGTATAAATCTCTAGGAATTAAAGAGTTTGATATTACTTTATCCTTCTTTATACCATGTTTACTAACATTCTTATTTTGAACAGAAATCGAGTCTGTATTCACTATTTTGCTAGCAGATAAATCAGGACTTAAGATATATTTCGCGCTCCCATTAGAAGCTATAATTTTACCATCTATATAGTCTAGTGAAGCGGAGAATTTATCGAATTCATATCCAATAACATTAGAGCTTAAAGATGTATCATTAATCTTAAAAATTAATAGTGGATACAAATTCATATTTGAAATTGCAGCATTAGAACGTGCAAGCAGATATAATTCATCATTAACGATAAGAGAGTCGAAAATATAGCAGTTATATTCTGTCATAATAGGCAATACATTAACAACATAGGATTCAGAGTAATTGCTTGCATTTATAACTGTCACGGTTGCATTAGGATTACGATTAAAATCAACTGTAATATTTTTCTCTAGAATTATCCCTTGTTTCGACAAAATACGTGTCTCATTTCTCGTACCACTAAAGTGCAAAGCACACAAAACAAGAATAAGGAAAACAATAAAACTTACAATATAATGTTTCTTTATCCACCGTAACATAGAATCACCCTCTCTCTTACTTATAGTATAGCTAAATCTATCAACTAGTAAAAGAAAAGGCTTCAACCATTTCTTGGCGAAATATTTTCGTCGATAGTTGGTTGAAGCCTTTATTTATATTCTATTAGTTACTGAAGTCTGTATCTACAATAGCAAATTGTACATAATCAGGACATCGTTTTTGCATTTCTGCTTTAATTTTTTCTAATGTACCATGTGGATCTTCTTCGTCAAAGTCAAAGATAATATCGTAGTAGATAACTTTCTTCTCTTCGTGTACGTAAAAGGCATGTACTTGTACAACATGTGTATATAAGCTTACAACTTGGTCAAGAGCTTGTCTAATTTCAAGCACTTCCACACTTGGTTGGTTTTCAGCATACACGCCAACGGTCATATTAATGCCAAATTTTTTATAAAGATGAACAGCAATACCTTTTGTCAAAGGATGGATATCAGCCATAGTCATCGTATCTGGTACGGAAACATGGACGGAACCAATTGTTTCTCCTGGACCATAGCTATTCAAAACCAAGTCATATACACCACCTACATTTGGATGTTGTGCGATAGTTTCTTTAATATCGCGGATTAAGTTATCATCTGCACGAACACCAAGCAAGTGATTATACATTTCTTTTAAAATGTCATAAGCAGCTTTCAAAATCAAAACAGAGATCACTGCACCAACATAACCTTGAATATCAAAGTTAAAGAAGAATACTAAGCCTGCAGATACTAATGTGGCAAAGGTAATTACTGCATCAAAGAGCGCATCTATACCAGACGCTACAAGCGCATCAGATTTGTATTTTTCACCTTGAGCCTTGATATAGCGGCCCATCACAACTTTCACCACAATCGCAACGGCGATGATAACGAGGCTTGGAATATCAAAGGTAGATACCTCAGGGTGAAGAATTTTATCAATCGATTCCTTAAGAGAGCCAATACCTGCACCAAGGATGATGAAAGCAATGGCCATGGTAGTCATATATTCGATACGACCATGACCAAATGGATGCTCTTTATCGGCACCTTTGGCAGCTAATTTTGTACCAACGATGGTCAATACAGAGGACAATACGTCCGTTAAGTTGTTCACCGCATCAAGGATGATGGCGATGGAGTTAGACGCAAGACCTACAATCATTTTAAAGATAACGAGAACGACGTTACCTATAATTCCTTTTATACTGGCAAGCGTAATCCCCCGATTACGTGCTGCACTATTTTCTTGTAAAATCATACTACACCTCTTACATTCATTTCACTAAGCTATAAATCGAAGCCTATCGATTTATCTATGTTCTTATTATAGCTTATCGATTATCATTTGTCATTATATTTTTTGAAAAATTTTTATAAAATTATTGTAATTACTGAATTATCAATAATTCTCAATTCTCAATTAGAATATTTGATGTGTTGTGACTTCACAATATATAGGACAGATTTATTGTTAACAATAATGTGATCAGATCAAATTACGCGGTAACCGTAATGCGCTCCCCTGTGCGCATGTGTGTAAATGCTACCTTTTGAGCTCGCAATTGGAATGGTTGTCCTGTTGGTTGTGCACCGTATAATGTATCCCCTACAAGAGGGTGACCAATATAGCTAAAAGCCACACGAATTTGATGTGTTTTTCCGGTGTACAAACGGACTAGAACCTCTGTATATCCACATTTTGGTGAGTTATGCACAGATTTGTCCACATTTGCACCATGTTTATCCACATTTTGTAATTCTATATCCACATTTTCTTGGTTCATATCCACAGAATTTTGGGACTTATTCACAGAGTTATCCACAGGTTGTGAAGAATGTCTACATAGGACGGAAAAATCGGTACGCGTTTCCTTCCCCTTTGGATTGACTTCATAATGAATACCATCAGTACTGCGATCCATAGGTAATACTAAGGAATCTTCATCCACATCCACGAGGCCTTCTACAGTGGCCATATACCACTTCTCAAAGGTATTATCATCCATTTGCTGTTGATACAGACTTTGGGCTAAACCGCTTTTAGCAATTACGATACAGCCCGTTGTATCTCTATCTAAGCGGTTCAAGAAACGAACCTTCCGCTTAATGCCATTTTCTTTGAAGTAGTACGCTACCCCATTAGCAAGAGATACTTGGTCTTTAGAGTTTACTGTCATACTAGCCGGTTTATCCACAATGAGGAGATCAACATCTTCATATAAGATATGTAGATCCATTTCAATTGGTTCGTAATCGATTTTTTCCTTAGCCATAGCAATCCAAATCTCATCACCTTCGGAGATAACATCCTTTGGCGTTGCCTTATGACCGTTGATGTGGATTAGTTTTTCCTCAAATAGCTTGACTAAGGACTTTCGAGGATATTTAGTATCTAGTACCGCACCAAGTGTAATATCTTGTTTCTCGCTATGTGTAGCCTCTATATCTGCAGCTGTTACGGTCCACAAAATATCATCTGGACGATGTGTTTTTCGCGCCATTAGTATCTCCTTTCTACGAGCTCAGGGTCTCGTGGCATATAGTTAAGTAGCGAGCTTGGTTGAACAGCTCGGCCACGTATATTCGTTTGTTCAAAGGTAATAGTCAGCTCTTGTTTAGGTCGTGTAATAGCCACATAGAACAAGCGCTTTTCTTCGTCTTCACGACCTTCTGCAATAGCAAAAGGACTAGGGAAGGTTCCTTCATTGAGGCCTGCCAAGAACACGTGGTCAAACTCGCTACCTTTAGCTTGGTGGATGGTAATGATTGGAATGCGATCTTCATTGCGTACCTGTTGGGCAGGCTCACCTGCTGTAAGGGCCGCCATCTGCAAGATTTGATTTAATCGAGCTAACCCGGCTGGGCCTTCATAGGCTGCATCTAGTTTTTCCATGATGCGATATAGATCCCGTATATGCTCTACCTTCGCCGATTCCCCATGGGATTTGTAGTACTCTAGAACCCCCATTTGGTTCATAATGTACGCCAATAACTTCGTTGGCAATTCCGTATAGGCCTTTCTCCGCAAGGTCGCCATTTGGGACGCAATATTGGTGAAAGCTGCTTTATATTTGTTAATCGCCACCATACGGCCTGTTGTGGTAGGCACGATATTTTCTTTCACCGCATAGATTAAAAGCTGTGCAGTGGCCAAGATATCGTCCATCGCATTGTGCGTAGGCTCATGATGGATAGGGAACTCGGATGCTAGGAAGCCCAATTTATGATTTGGCAAATTAGGGTAAAAACGACGATAAATATCTAAGGTATCATAAATCGCCTTGAACTGAGGATTTCCTAAATTATGACGTGCCAATTCGTTGGTAAAGATAGTCACATCATAATTTACATTGTGACCTACGATGATAGCACCCTTGGAGAATTCCTTAAAGGCTTGTAGCACTGTAGCTGGATCTTCACCGTGCTCTTGTAAATACGCATCGGAGAAGCCGTGTACCTCTTCGGATTGTCCCACAGGTACGCCTGGATTGATAAAACGTTCAAAGGTTTCTAGGACCTGCCCATATTCATCGATGCGGATGGCCGCAATTTGAATGATACGATCCTGAGACGTATCGGTACCAGTACTTTCTACGTCATACACCACAACCTCATGATGTTCTAAACCACTGACGAGCTTCGCATAAGGCTCTGCTTCAAAGATAGGCATATCCATAAAGTCCGTCAATTTTAAGCCCACTTGACGCGTTTCAGGGCTTTCAATGGCTGCAATACGCGCGTCACCGATACCAGCAACATAGCGTTTTATAATACGCTTAGCACTGACGGAGTCATTCGGGTTCATAAGCAGTTTGAAGTAAGCCATAACGTCTTTAATTTCTTGACGTCTAAAGAATTTGAACTCATCAATAATCATAAAGTGACGACGTTCGTCTTCAGGTTTTTCATTGTTGAGGCGTTCAAAAGAGTCGCTCAGTCGTTGCGCCTTTTTATTATCTCGTACTAAAACGCCAATATTGGCATCCTTTGGCAAGGCGCAGATAGCTTCATAGATATATCTGCCCTCAAGATAGCTATTTTTACAGCCTTTTATGAGAACAGGCTTACCCTTTCTTTCACTATTGGCGCGAGGCAATTCAGTATAGATAGATCCTACCAGATCAGGGAACATATTCTGCAATGTTTTGAAAGCCATCGTAAAGAGTGTCCAGTTAGAGCGGTAATTTTCATAGAAAATGATTTTTAAAGGCTTAAAGTCCGCATCAAATTGCTTGAGCAAACGGAATGGATCAGACCCACGCCATTCGTATATGGTTTGGAAATAGTCCCCACATAATAGGACGTGATTACCTTCCCACAGCATTTCTAGAACCTTGTACTCTAGTACGCCTGTGTCTTGCATTTCATCTACAGAGATATAGCAATAACGGCTACGCCAACGTTCCCGAACTACAGGATCTTGGAATAGACGATGAACACCACAGATAAGGTCCGTAAAATCTAGGCCATGTACGGAGGCTAAGCTTTCATCATAGGCAGCAATCCATTCGTGACCATGGTTCAAGAAGTCATGGAGTTCACTATAAAGAACATTCCCAAAACTAGAAAACTGTTGCTCAATGGCTGCGCGCTGTTCCTTTTGCAAACGATCAATAGTCCGTTTATAATCGCCTACGAGATCATCAGAATAGAACCCATATAGAGAGCGATATTCTTTTACCATGCCGATGATGTTGGCAAAGGACATTTCTCGCAACTTACCTGGACGATATGGTTCAGACAATTCCTTGCAATCCTCTTCATCAAAGATCGTTACATCCGTATACAAGGTTTCATTGCGCTTACCCTCTTGTTGGAGTACGAAAAAGCAAAAGCTGTGGAATGTACTAACCTCCACAGCCTTTGCAGGACTGCCTACGAGCGATTGAATGCGGTCTTTCATCTCGTTTGCCGCCTTGTTCGTAAAGGTCATGCACAAGATATTCTCCGCCTTCGCATAGCCGCCCTCGATGAGGTGAGCCACTCGATAAGCAAGTGTATTCGTTTTTCCCGTCCCAGCGGACGCTAACAAGAGGATATTCTGTTCAACTTCATCAATAACGCGTTGTTGTTCACGATTGATAAGCATGAGGTCCTCCTATTTTAAAAAGCCGTACCATCCGGCTGCAATGAGCATTGGAATAGGGCCTAGAATTGCTGTTAAAGCCCATACGCCCAAACCAATATCCATAGGAATATTGAGGATATGAACGCATACTAAATACGTCAAAATACCAGTTACTGCATTCATAGCCACACGTTTAATGGTGAAAAATGCTACTTTGAAAGCAATGTAGGCTACAGCAACGGATACAACCGCCGATATAATCGGTGATGCTAATAAAGCTCCCATATTATCCTTTCATTTCTTGGCGGTTCACTACAGCACCGCCTAATGTTAATTCATCGGCATATTCGATATCGCCACCTACAGGAACACCGCGGGCAATGCGCGTTACCTTAATGCCACTTGGACTTAATAAACGCGCCAAATAGAGAGCTGTCGCCTCCCCTTCTACATCCGGGTCAGTAGCGAGAATAACCTCTTGTACGACACCATCACGAAGACGGGCAATCAATTCTTTTACGCGAATATCGTCAGCACCGATGCCCTCCATAGGGGACAAGGCACCTTCCAATACGTGATATAAGCCCTTATAGTCACCACTGCGCTCGATAGCAATGACATCGCGAGATGTTTCAACGACCATAATTGTCGTTTGATCGCGGTTCGGATTGCTACAGAATTCGCATGGATCTTGCGCTGATAAGTTAAAGCAAATAGAACAGTGACGCGTAGCCCCCTTCGCTTCTACGATGGTTTCCACGAGACGGTCTACCTCTTCCTTCGGCATTTCTACCAAATGATAGGCCAAGCGTCTAGCCGACTTGGAGCCGATACCTGGCAAGCGGCGCAGCTGCTCTACGAGCCGTTCTAAAGCATTTGTCATTTAGAATAAACCTGTTGGCAAGTTAAGACCACCAGTTACTTTGCCCATTTCTTGAGCCAAGAGGTCGTCTACTTTTTTGCTAGCTTCGTTTACAGCAGCCATTACTAAATCTTCTAACATTTCTACGTCTTCAGGATCAACTGCAGTTGGGTTCAATTTCAAAGACTCGATGATTTTTTCACCGTTCATTACAACTGTTACAGCACCGCCACCAACGGAAGCCTCTACTGTACGAGTTTTTAATTCTTCTTGCATTTTCTTCATATCTGCTTGCATTTTTTGAACTTTTTTCATCATGCCAGCCATATTGCCCATACCTTTACCAAACATTGTAATTCCTCCTTTTAGGATCTACGTCCTATACTAATATTCTAATTGATTTATTCTTCGATGACCTCAACGATGATGTCATGGTCTTCAGATAGTTTTTCTAATGTTTCTGCCAAGAGAGGATTATTTCGCTCCTCTTCCGTCATATTTGCTGGGTCCCATGCATATTCACGAGCTACCGTCACGCTATCGATAGGCGCCACTTCAATAGGTGCTTGTGAAAGCATAGTATTGCCATCACTGTGCGGGGTTCCCTGTTGCTGTTCGCCCCCATCAGACTTTGGGACAGCTTCCACCTCAATATGAGCACCGCTATCCATAGGGCGTTCTAAGACTTCCCCATCTTCACTGATAACAGTCACGCTATCTAAGGGATGTGGTGGTATATCATCTAAAGATGATACGTAAGATTCCTCCATATCCTCTACAGGCACATCATCAAAGGAATGAACTGGAATATCATCACCAGTTGTGGCACTTACAGCAGCACCGACAGTCTTTTTCGCTAAGAAGGCCAAAGCCGCCGCTTTTGCCGCGTCTACCGCTGCGGAATCTGGCTTACTTGGTTGCTCATCAGTTGTAGGTCCACCAACCTGTGCGATAGGTTGTTGAGCTTGTGACGCGCTACTACCTTGAGCTCTATTAGCTCCTGCTGAGCTATTTTCCACTGGAGCATTATTAGTGCCTTGTGGTGCTGATGGATTTGTTAAATCCATTTGCGTCGGCTGACCACCAGAGGTCTTCTGTACATCTACCATTGGCTCTTGTGGTCGTTGCGGCGCTTTCACTTGGTGCTGCGTCGTACTACCAGAGGCCTTTTTATAATCTTTATAGACCTGTGTGAGGGCATCAACGATTTCTACATGTACCGGATAGCCCAGTGTATAGGTGAAAGCATCTGCCGCTTCTGCCAAGTTTACTTCGTTGGTCATTACATTGAGGTGCAATGTATTTTTGAAGGCCATAACCGCCTTGCTTTGGTCTACGTATACGAGCTGACCTTGGCCAATTACGGTAGAGGTCATATTTCGATTGCTGTCCTTCAAGTATTTAATGACATTGGACTGTACATTGCGATACTCTTGAGCAGACAAGATTTGATCACTAATGATAGCCTGTGTACTAATACCTTTTTTACCACGACCTTTGGCTTGATTTCTAGCAGGTCGTTCTGGTGCACTGCTTGTACTTGGTGGCGCCATACCAATACCGCCCATTGGAGGCGGAGCCATGCCCACGCCATTCATAGGAGGCGGTGTACTACCTGGTGCACCCATAGGTGGAGGTGTCATGCCTACACTCGCAGGCGGTGGTGTCATCCCCACGCCACTTGGGGGCGGCACAGTACCAACAGTACTATTTTGAGTACTACTCATGGAAGCATTCTGTACAGCAGCATTATCTACAGGAACAAAGTTATTAGCATAACCACCTGGCGGTCCAAAGGAGTTAGCACCATAAGCAGGTGCAGTTGCGACAGCTGGGCCTCGTTGTTCTAATTGAGTCATGCGGTTCAATAAATCGTTTCGTTCAGATCGTTCTGAAGACTCTAATGCATACACACGGTCTTCTAAGCTTTCATCAACATAACCTAATTTAGCACATAAAACGAGTAAGCCCATTTCGATGATAGTTCGTGGATTATCCACTTGTTTTGCATCATTCATGATGGATTGCGCACTGCGCACATACTGATTAAGCTCATTAAAATCGATGCTTTCAGCTTGAGCTAAAAACTCAGCCTTAAAGGCATCGTATACCTTGAGCTCATCCGCATCAGGAGCGACCTTACCAACTAATAAGGCCCGCACGTGCTGAATGAGGGCTTCCATAATCTGCGTCGCATCACGACCTTCTGCTAAGGCATCGTGAATATAGGACAACAATTTGGGACCATCCCCGTTGCGCAACGCATCCAGGAAGTGAATAATCCATTCTTTGCTAACAAGACCGATCAGTTCTTCTACCACTTGCGGCGTAATAGTGCCTGTTGCCATACCGGCACATTGGTCTAAGATACTCAACGCATCGCGCAAACCGCCATCTGCATGGACAGCGATGAGCTGTGCTGCTGCAGTATCTAAGCCAAAGCCTTCCTTTTCCGCTACATAGGATAAACGCTGTGCGATATCATCAGACGTAATGCGTCTAAAGGTATAGCGCTGACAACGAGACACGATAGTAACAGGCAATTTTTCAATTTCTGTAGTAGCAAAGATAAACATAACGTGAGCCGGTGGCTCTTCGATAGTTTTTAAAAGTGCATTCCACGCCTCAGTTGTGAGCATGTGGGCTTCGTCGATGATGAACACCTTTTTACGGCCTTCAACCGGCATGAATTTGACGCTTTCACGAAGGGCACGAACCTCATCAATACCACGATTGGATGCAGCATCGATTTCAAGAACATCCATGGACTGACCACTCAAAATCGATTTACAAGCACTACACTCGTTACAAGGATGATCCGTTGGCCCATGCTCGCAATTGATAGCGCGTGCGAAAATCTTGGCCATACTCGTCTTACCAGTCCCTCGCGGACCAGCAAACAAATACGCATGAGCTACCTTATCCTCGCGGATAGCACGCATCAACGTATCCGATACCTGATGCTGACCAACCACATCGGTAAACGTCTGCGGACGGTACTTACGATATAACGCAATATATGCCATTGGAACACCCCCTTTTTCCGAAAATTACAATACTTTATTATACCATATTCAAGAAAATCTGACTTATTTTATAGAGCTTAGATTAGACATAAAAAAAGCGGCCCTCAGGCCGCCTTGCAATATTCGATCACGACAGCCCCCGGGTTCCCCGTGGCACATGAAGGTTACCGCTTAGTGCTGCTA
>OKWX01000293.1_pt1 | contig 14695 bp, 9 predicted proteins | sample 1607241 | NCBI WGS metagenome assembly OKWX01 (sample SAMN07501071, study PRJEB24779) | human gut metagenome | isolation source: stool | host: human infant | place: USA: Pittsburgh, PA
AATATGGTATGCAAATCAAATTGCAGGACCTAAAGTAATACAAACAACTCAAGTGAACCATTTCTGGGAAAGTGGTGAAAACTATCAAAGCGATGTATCACTTGCAACTTTACATGGTGCAGGATATGTGGATTACAAACCTGTAATAGGTGATGATGGTGGACACTATGTAAGATTATATAGAAATGGTGGCACAGACGAAAACGGCGATTACAACGATTACGATGAACGTACATTCCATCAAACATTTGGTGATTTAGATAATTAAGGAGATAGCATAATGGCTAATCAATGGCATTTTAATAAGTATCAACCGAACGGCACAGTCAATTTAGACGAACATCAAACAGAGTTAAAACCTGTTAATGGTGTTATTGGCAATGCTATTGATGCGGTATCTTCTATTGCTGATACTGTAAAGGATAAGCCGTTCATAATTGATACAACAGGTAATGACAATAAAATGCTTGTTGCGGATAGGTTAAAAGCTATTGCAGATGCAACAGGCATTGACCCTAGCATTGCATATAATGCAACATTCAGAACATCCGCACTACAATTTAAGTACAATAACGATGAATTGAAAGCAAATGCAGCACTAGAATATGCTAATAAACTAAATATCGGTGCTGATGTAATCATGAATAGCAATGAAGATGGATTTAGAGCGGCTGCAACATTAGCTGCACAAGTTGATAGAGGTAGAACAGTACAAGAAATCTACGATGAATACCCAGAAATGTATAAAATAAAATACAACTCACAAGCTGAGGGTATTCAAGCTATCCAAAATTTACAATCGGTAAAAGCTACACGTGGTATTTTTGACAGTATCCAACAAAGCGTATGGGCCATGAATGACCAAATGAAACTAGGTGATGTTGGATTTGAAATGGCACATACTACTGATACAGATAGAATTAAAGAACTTAATGATGAAATGGAACGCTTGCAAGGCAACTTGCAACAATACAGAAAAGCAGATGCACTTAATCCATTACAATCAATTGTAGGTGATACGGCAGCACAAGCATATATGATGGGTAAACAAGGCGGTAGAGGTGCAATCATAGGCGGTGCAATCGGTGCGGTAATTGGCGGTTTAACTACCGATGGTGTAGGTATAGGCGCAGGCGCAGCAACTGGTGCTAAATGGGGTGGCGGTGCTGACATGGCATACGAAATGTACAAAATGTCATTCGGTAATAAATACCTAGAACTCATCAATAAACGTGATGCAAATGGCAATAAAGTATACTCTAATGATGAAGCCTATAAATACGCTATGACATATGCTGCAGTTGATACAGGTATTGAAATGGCATCTACACGTTTCATGATTAAAGGTGTAGGTAAAGTAGCACCTAAAGCGGTTATGTCAAAAGTATTACAAGGCGCTACAAGTGATACGATAGCAACATTTAATAGGGGTATTGGTACTACTGTTGCACAAATGGCCAAAGCATCTGTTAAGGCTGGCGGTTCTGAATTAGTCGAAGAGGGCTTGCAAGACATCAACGAAAAATTCCAACATAACCTATACCGCAATGATAATGACCCAGAGGGTGTATATTCCATAGGCGATATGGCAGTAGGTGCAGGTGGTGCAATGCTACAAGCACTACCAGCCGTTATTGGTTTAGGTGCAATTGGTGGCGGTGTGAGTGGTATTCACACCATGAAAGCGTTCCACGAATTTCAAAAGTTAACACCTGAGCAGCAACAACAAGCCGTGATGGCAGAACAAAATCGAAATGGTAATGCTATCATGCAAGCGTTGAAGCAAGATGCATTATCAAACAAAATGGCAGAAGAAAACCCTGAGTTGTACGGAAAGATTGTACAAGCACAGGGCGATAATGTAGGTGTATCCACTGCATATGTGAATGTCAATGAAATGGCAGAAACTGAAGAGGGCCAACAAGCCATTAAGAATATGATTAATAGTGGCTTAGTTACGCAAGAGGAAGTATCGAAAAGCATTGAAGCTAACGCAGATATTCCTGTACCAATTGGGAAGTATGCACAATTAAGCGGTGGCTTAACGGAAGAAACTGTAAAAGCACTAGAAGAAAGCACATACTTTACTCGTGGCGGTATGTCTATGAAAACGCTAGAACGTGCAAAAGCGGAAGTAGAAGCCTTTAATAATAATCTAGTTGATGCAACAGAAAAGAAAGCTGAACGTGTTAAAGAAAGCATTATCCGTGATGAATTTGAAGATGCAAGCGACATTGATCGTGAAGTACTAGACCAAGTATTTGCTAACCCTACGCAGGTTAAACAAGCATACAACAACCTGTACAAAAACCTAGTGCAAGAGTATCGTGAAAACTACGCAAGCGACTTTGACAACATGGACAATGATATTAAAGAAGCTACGGCGAGTGGTGTAGAGCCACAATGGCTGACTGATTACAAGTCTAATAATGGCGGTAAAGCACCACGCACTAATGCAGAACGTAGACGTGCAGCGTTTCATTCTAGCGTAGCGAAAGCACAAACTGCATTCGCTGATAATACGGAAGCACTTAACCAAAGCAATATCCATCATGCTGATATGGAACATACGCTACAACAAATTGAAAGCCTTGAGAGATTGCATGATAAGATTTTCACATTAGCGGATAACGATATAGCGTTACGGATGCAATTATCCAAGAGTGGCTATGATGTGTATAACAAAGTAGTTAAAGCGATTGGCGAAAGCACAGATAGAAAACAACGTGAAACGGCAAAAGCTAATGCGTTGTTAATGGCACAACATGCTGATGTAATGGCACAATATATGCGACAAATGGGCCGTGGTGGTTATACTGCTATGGATTATTTTCGTGATAGTGTGCGTATCAAAATGGATGCGGTTTTAGATAACCAAAAAGGGTATGCACAACAATTGGCAATGCATCAAAAATTACAAGCCGATATAACTCAATGGGGGAAAATATTAAACGATTTACAAAACGGAACGCTTAAACAAGGTGTAAATAAAATAATGTCAGCACCTTTAGTGTTTAGCACAATTAAAGATCCTGACTACAAATTTACAACTGGTGATGTTTATATAACAACGAAAATGCTTAATAAAGTATTTGCCACTAAGCATGCACATAAGTTTGACTTAAATGTTATGAAACAGTTACCTGGTGCGTTATCTAATCCGATTGCAATATTCAAAAACTTTGACCCTGTTGCTAATGCATCGGTAAAAGGTGAAATTATTGCCGTTGTTGAATTAAGAGATACGCAAAATAACCTTGTTCATGTGCCGTTGGTTTTTGATGTTCAAAGCGGAAGAAATAGCTATCAAACTAGGGTTAAAAGTATATTCCCTAGAGTTAATACTACATGGTACTCTAATGCGATAAATAATGGCGATTTGTTATATGTTAATACAAAAAAAATAAACCAACTAACAGTCAATAACGTCCAATCAAGCGGACAAATGAGTGTTAGTTGGTCTAATATTATTAATAGTATACCAAACGAAAATGATTTAGACAAGCTCCGAAAGAAACATAATTATCAATATTATCAATCCGCATGGCATGGTTCACCACATGACTTTGATGAATTTGATTTAGGTGCTATTGGTACTGGTGAGGGCAATCAAGCACATGGTTGGGGATTGTATTTTGCAAAAAACAGAGAAGTAGCACAGGCTTATAAAGATGTACTTGGAATTGATAGTGTTGAAATTATAAGTGGAGATACCAAATATAGATTAAATGATGATATAGAGTGGTATGACAATAAAACAAAATCAATTATCGATGCAGAAAACCCTTTATCAATGGCACTTACAACCCTTTCAGAAGAAGGAGAAAGTACCAAAGCTATAAAAAATTTAACTGATTTTATAAATTCCAAAAAGGATAATAAATCAGATTATGTTGTAGCACAAGTGAAAAGAGCAGAACAAGCAATTCAAATACTAAAAGATAATCATTTTGATACGCATCAATGGAATACTATGTTTGAGGTTGATATACCAGAAAATGAGTATTTACTAAATGAACAAAAAAACATAGAAAAACAATCACCGATTGTCAAAAAAGCTATTTCCCAAATAAGTAATGAACTTAACAGTAGTGCGTTGAATAATTCTAATTTAAGTGGTAAAGAATTTTATAGACTACTATCTAAGGAACTTGGTGGAGATAAGTTGGCTAGTCAGAAATTAAGTGATTTTGGTGTTAAAGGGATAACATACAAAGGCGAACAAGATGGAATTTGCTTTGTAGTGTTCGATGACAAGGCAATTAAAGTCATTGAAAAGTATAACCAATCTGTTAATGGCATGACCGAAATCATGAGCGATGGCGAACGCATTATCAGCATATTCAAAACAGCAGATAGAAGTACATTCTTACATGAAATGGGCCATGTATTCTTTGATGATATTCAAAAACTAGCATCAATGGACAATGCACCTAGTCAACTTGTAACGGATTGGAACAAGTTGAAAGAGTGGAGCGGTTGGGTTGATGGTGAAAACGTAGATAACACCAAAGCACACGAGAAATTTGCACGAGGTTGGGAAAGCTACTTACGAAGCGGTGAAGCACCAACAAAAGGATTACAACGTGTATTCCGTCAATTCTCTAAATGGTTAACTCGTATTTATCGTAGTGTTCAACGATTGGGCGGTGAAGTACCATACGACATTAAAGATATAATGGCACGTATGATAGCTACGCAAGATGACATTGAAAACTACGCACATGAGCAAGCATTAGAACAATTTGAGAATACAAAATTGTATCAACAGTTAAGTGAAACCGAACAGGCACGAGTACAAGGATACATCGCTGATATTAAAGAAAAAGCTAAAGAACGTGTAATGCGTAAGTACATGAAAGAGTTAGACAATCGACCTATTAAAGAATGGGATGATGTGAAAGACGATGTACAGGTTGCAATCGAAAAGCGTTTAGTCGAAGAATATCCTATCTATAAAGAACATCAACGATATCTTGCAATTGGCGATGCAGCGTTGGTTAATACTCAATACGGCAACATCGAAAACCTAAAGAAAGCAGAAATAGAAGAAACAGGGGCCACCTTTGAAAATGCTATTAAGCAAGAGATGGAACACGCAAGATCTGAATTTGTTGAGGTCAACAATATCGGAAAATCCAATGAGCAAATAGCGGAAGAAATGCTATTATCTAACCAAGGTCAAATGGCACTTACAGAAGAAGAGGCTAAACTTATTAAGCAATATACTAATAAGGATTTGGCTAACAATTGGCAACTATTGGATAAATTGCAGCGGTTAGACCCTAATAGAGAAAATCTTGATGCGGAACTAGCACCGATTGAAAAGGCAATTACTAAAGCGGAACAAATCAAACAGGATAATGCAAAAGTAGCTAAAGAATTGAAATCTACTTCTAAGGAACTCGACAAAGCCGAAGATAAAATAGAGAAATTGAAAGCACAGTTACAAGAACGCATTAATGCTGTTCGTGCAATCCGTGATGGTGGGTTTGGCACTATTCCTAAATACATGAATAAGGCCCGTGCTGAATTAGGTGATTTGACATTGGCACAAGCGAGCCAATATAAAAAATACCAAAATCAAGCAATCAGAGATGGTAAGAATGCAGATAGAGCATTAGCCGTTAATAAGGTAGAGGAAGCATTAGAGCATAAACAATCTCAAATGATGAATCAAGCAAGGGCTAGAGTGGCATTTGAAAATCAACAACGTATCAAGAAATTACGTACTAAATTGTTAGAACAAAATGCACGCATTACTCGTGCGAAAAACCCTGTAATGCTAGACCCTCAATTGCGGTACTTCTATACTCATATGATGTACCAAATGGGGTTGATTAAGCGTGACGGATTGATACCTACAGATGGATTTGATGAAACGGTTATTACTAATCGACTTGACCCAGACGCAGGTATAGCAGGATTCAATACATTAATTAGTATGGATGATACTGTAAGCGGTATTTTTAATGCTAAATCACCTCGTACATTCGCTACATTAACCGTTAATGAATTGAACATGCTCGAAGAATTAATGACTGGCATGTATCAAAACGGACGTAGGGAATATGAGCATAATAGCTTTTTAACCGAAAACGGCAATCCTTTATCTATTGATTATGTAGAACGTGATATTCTTGATAAGGCTATTGAAACATTTGGCGAAGTAGAAGAAAGTACTTTCAACATTGAAAATAGCAAGACTACTAAAAACGCTATATTCAATAAGATGGCTAACTTCGTTGAATCGTTACAACAAATCAAAACCATCTTGCGCCGTTTAGATGGTGGCAAGGGTGGCCCTGCTGAAATGTATATCTACGATACTATTAACCGTGCACGACAACATTTCAACGAACGTCTTGAAAGTGAAACGATGCGCCTAGCTAAAAACGTAGCATTATATTCTCGTAAGGAACTCTATAAAATCCGTAACGAACGAGGCTATCAAGTAGGGGACGCAAGAAACCTCACTAAAGAGCAAGTTATGGCCCTAGCCTTGAATTGGGGGACAGAACGTAATAGACAACGTGCTATAGAGACCGTAAAAGCCAATGAGGTTGAAATAGAACGACTATTTCAAGACGTACTCGATGATAGAGACTGGGAATTTATTATCCGTGAATGGGAGCAAATCAACTCATTTTATCCAGAACGTAGTGCAGTACAAGAACGCATGACAGGTAATCCATTAAAGAAAGAAGAGGGAATTACATTTAGAATCGGCGGACGTACCATAGAGGGGCAATATTACCCTATAATGTACGACCCTAAGACTAGCGGTAAATCTTCTAATCATGAAATGGAAGATATAGCACAATCATTCATGAGTAGTAATGCTACCTTTGGTTATGGCATGAGTGCTACTAAATCACGTCTTGATAAGGTGAAAGATAAACAATTGTTATTGTCTTTAGATGTAATACCTCGTGCAATTACAGAAAGCATCAATCACATTGCGATGCGTGAGGCGGTTACGGATGTAAATACGTTAATTAATCGTAAAGAATTTGCGGACTATATTACAAATAAACTCGGTGCTAGTGAGTACCAATACTTGCGCCAATGGGTACGAGACCAATGGACAACGGAAGTATCTCGGTTAACCGAATTTGACAATATGATGCAAACGATTAAGCGTAATATCTCATCTGCTGTTATGGCAGGCAAGGCAAGTGTAGCTATCCAAAACGTGGCGAATATTCCTGTGGCTATGGAACAATTAGGCGCAGCAAGAGTAATGCGTGCGTTATATCGTGCAGGTGTAGGCGTATATGGCCGAGGTTCTGGACGGTATAACGAAACTCGTGAATTCGTATTAGGAAAATCCGTAATGCTCCGTGAGCGTGTACAAACACTTGATAAGGATATGCGTAGAGGTTTAGAAATCGGCGGTAAAGGATTTACGATTGATGGTAAATCTGTAGGCGGTTACACCATGGAACAATTAGGCGAGGCCCGTGATGCTATTAATAGTTGGGGTTACAGCCTACTTTCTGAAACGGATCTAATGCTTTCTGTTCCGATTTGGAAAGATGTATACGATGTGGAATATTCTAAACTTGTACAAAAAGAGGGTATATCTTTAGAGTGGGCAGACCAACGAGCAATTGAACTAGCTGATAAGGCTATCATTGATATATTTGGTAGTGGTGATATTAAAGACCAAGCAGGCATACAACGTAACAAAGGGACTATCGCTAATTTTGCGACTACGTTCTACACGTATGCTGGCACACTATGGAATATGCAACTTGACGGATTCTATGCATTTAAAGATAGAGGGGATTTCAAGAAATTCGCTCGTGTAATCTTCTATGACCTATTTATGCAAGCTGTAATCATGGTTATATATAATAATCTCTTTGGTAGCGATGATGACGATGACCCTACAAAAGTAGCTAAGTCATTAACTAAAGAATTTGTAAATCAAAGCGTTATGGGCGTACCGTTCGTGCGTGAGGGTATCACACAAGCTATGAATAGAATGTTAGGCGAAAAGGTATACAATCGTGGAACGTCGCCGTTATCCTATGCGGTAATCGATAAAATCGATGATATATTTACTGCTGTGAATAGTAGTAAAAAGGATTGGACGGACGTAGGACGTGCAGGACTACAATTTGCCAATTCTATGACAGGGTTAAGCAATACACTAACCGATGGCGTCATGACAATTGCAAAATACGGTTTAACGGATATAGATGCAGAGCTCGAAGATTTGCTATATTCCGTCATCTTTGATAAACGATTGAAATCTAAGAAAGAAAAACAAAAGGGAAAAAAGCAAAATAAATATTGATAAATAAGGACTACTCAATAATGGGTAGTCCTGTTTAATTAGAAAGGGGAACAAATATGATACCAGAAGTCAAAAAACCTAGTGTAGTTTATCAATGCGATGGAATTAACAAGAAATGGATATGGCCGTATGACTTTTACATGATTGAAGATATAGCCTTAATCATGGTGGATGTAGACGGCACAGAAAGCGTACAAACAGGCAACATCGATTATGACAAAGAAAACAAAACTTTAACATATCCTGCTGATGGTGATCCATTAGACAATACGCACAAGATTATTCTTGAACGTAGAACACCAATTAAACAAGATACAGATTTACCTGATGAGTACCCTTTCCAAAATATCGAACACATGACAGATAAGGTAACATTGATTTTGCAAGAAATGCAAGAGAAGATGAACAGAGCCTTATTAATCCGTGTAGGTAGTGATGAGGATGCAACAACAGTTGCACGTAAAATTGTAGATACATCGACAAAGGCAGCAAATGATGCTATCAATGCATACGAAAAAATCAAGGCAGAAAGCGAAACTATCAACGCTAATGCAGAAACAATTAAAACGCTAGGCGGTGAAATTACAGAATTAAGCCTTACAGTTGATGATAAATTAGCGACAAGCAATACCGCACTTGATACATCTAGTGCTAATGTAACCAAAGCAGAAAAGCTGGTAGCCGATGCAAAAGCCTATGCAGGACAAACCACAGTTGATAAGCGTGATATTAATGATTTGGTTAGTCAAGCACGTTCGCTCAAAACAGATATTGATAATAAACAAACATCAATCGCAAGTAACGCTATCAAGGCAACTGATGCGGCAAAACGTGCAGAAACGGCAGCTGCTAAAGCCGAGCAAATCGCACTACCTAATGGCGGTGGATTGATTACAAAAACAGAAGCCGATACAAAGTTTATTCCAAAAGATAGCTTGTATGGCATCGTATCCGTTAAAGACTTTGGGGCAGTTGGTGATGGTGTAGCCGATGATACCGCAGCATTTAAACGTGCTAATGATAATCTTAAAAATAAGATATTGTTAATTCCTAATGGCATCTACAAAATCAATGAGCATATCTCATTTGATACAGTTGATAGTGTTATGGATATGGGTACATACAATAACATTAAGCCGTTCTATCCTACGGAAACACCAATGTTAAAAGGTGCATCTAACATCGCCTTTGTTAAAAATATCCAATATGGTGATGAGGTTAACCAATGTCAAGGCTTTACCTATAACGATAAAAAGAACGTATTTGTGTTAGCCTGTATCAATAGTGATGGTACAAAACAAAATCTGTATGAACTCAATCCAGATACATTTGAAATCGTAGGTACATATAAGTTTAGCGACCCTGACCGCATGGGCCATTGCAACACCATGTGCTACAACAAGAACACAAATAAGATATACCTTGCCAATGGTTTAAAAAATGGTTACAATCTATCTATATTTAATGCGGATACCATGACATTTGAAAAGACCATTACATTGAACGAACGTGTATTTAATATTGGATATGACCCTATCACTAGAACCTATGTAAGTATCGTACCAATTAGCGGTCAACAACGCTTGCGTGAAGTCAACTTGTACAATGATGATTTCCAAAAGATGAAAACCTATCAAATTGACTACCAGTACGATGACTTTAATAACAATGGTGCATTAATGCTTAACGGATGTATCATGAGTGCAACACTCGGTACCTTGGTGGAATGTACACCATTCGGAACAGTTAAACAGATTATCGAAATTAACAGAACTACTGAAATCGAAGATATAGCATACTGCAACGGCAAATTCTATTTTGCAGTGCTAACTGAAAAACCTAGTAAACGGCATCAAGTAGATATTTATGTAGGTGATCCAAATAGGGATTATCAAAACTCAATCAATACGGCTCGATTGGCAAGCCTAGATTACTTAAAACTCACAGGCGGTAATGTAAGCGGTGCGATTGTACTCAACAATAATATATTGCTAGAGGGTAAAAAGACCGATGGACATGGTGTGCGTATTGGTAAAGTATCTACATCTGATGCGGTAGAACTAGGAGACCCTAGCGTACCTCTATATTTGACTGGTACTACTTTAAAACACTATGACGGCACAGATAGTAGCACAGTATTAACCACTAAGCATTATGGAACGGCTATTTATAGCAAGTCGAAAGCTGATGAAGTATTTGTTAAAAAGGATGAGGCTGGTTCATTTGGTTTTCCGTACTCTAAATTGGATACTGTAACAGATTGGAATACACTCACAACACAAGGGTGCTATGAAATCAATTTTGATGGCGGTGCTAATAATCCGCCACGTTCACATAAGCAAGGTATGCTAATTGTATTTAACTTTGGAGAGGGTAAACTAATCGACCATACATTGCATACATTAAATGGGGAAACCTATCATCGTACTTTTATAGCTGATAAATGGGGTTCTTGGGGGAGAGTACAAACATCATTGAATAGCCGATTGCAATTATGGAGTGCGACAGGAACAAACGAGGTATACATAGATGGCTAAGTTGGTAGTTAAAATAAAAGGTCAATCCGAGGAGTTTGGATTGACCGATGATGCACGAGATATTGGCGGTAATGATTATCTAACTATATCTAACGGAAACAAAAAACAATACGCACGATTAGGGAATAATGTTACTAAGTTAATCGTTAGAAAAAACAATCAGAAATTCTATGTGCAAAAAGATCCGATTTTATTTAATGAGCAACAATTTGAAATTAACAATTTTAATAAAGATTATATATTTAATGTTTATCTTCCTATTGGTACATTTATTATCCCAGAGGCATTTGGCGGTAAGTTTCGAATTACAGAACGTGGTTTTTTTCGAGTAATCGTTAATATGTATGGTAAAGATAGTTCAACATATATGTTTAAAGTAAGTGTAAGGAATGCAAATGAATATGTATTGCCACCAAAAGAATGTACATCTATAAAAAGCCGAATAAGAATAATGCGTGCTAACTGATTGATATTTACAAGGGGGATTAGTATGATAGAAATCTTTATTCCAATATTTAACGAGGTGTTTAACGTGAGTGAAGCGGTACGCATATCATTGGCTATATTCACAACAGTTATTCTTGTGTTTATAGATACAATATTACGAGTGTTGGTTGAAGCTAGAAATTACAATTTGGCAACAAAGAGAGAAGTTACAATCAGAAACACTATACTGGCTATATTATGGAGAGGTTGGGCAGTAGTAGAGGTCAACGGAAAGCCTAAACGATTTTTAGTGAGTGGAAAGCTACGAGCGGATATGACTAAGAAATTAGTCAAATCCTATCCGTGGCTTTTTTTGTTGGCCTTTATTCTATTAACATTGCCTGATGTAGAAGTACCTGTATTAGGCCGTGTTGATGTATTCCTATGCACATTGTTGTATTTGATACCTATATTTATCGAATTGGCATCGTGCGTGGAAAACATGATAGAACTCGAATTAGTAGAAACGAGGTGGTTCAAACGTGCGATAGGGCTATTTAAACAAGTGATTGATTTCGTTAAATCGGTAAAGGAAGCGATTAAATGATTGAAAAAATAAGTATACGAGAAGTACTGACAATCATCATATTAGGAACTGTAAATATAATGGCTATCCTATATGGTTACAACGAGTTGGCGATGAGCATATCGTCAGGCTTGGTTGGATACCTAGGCGGACGTGAAAGTAATAGAAAGGAGCAACAAAAATGGAATTAGGCAGATTAAGTGCGGTATATGAAAGTAATGGAGACCCTGCTTGTGTATCAAGTGGGGTTAATGATGCAGGTGGTATTTCTTATGGCACATATCAATTAGCTAGTAATTGCGGTAGCGTTGATGAATTTCTAGGTTGGGGATTACGGCAAGGTGGGTACTACACCGACTACGCAAGAGCATTGGTAGATAGTGGCGAAATCAATAGTGATGAGTTTATCGACCAATGGAAAGAACTCGGAACGATTGATAGACAAGGATTTGCACAAATGCAACATGACTACATCAAGGCTAAATACTATGATGTAGCGTGTAAGTTATTACAAGACAATATGTTCCATGTAGATAAACACTCCGATACATTGAAAGATGTGATATGGAGTAGAACAGTACAATATGGTGTATGTAATATCGTTGATATGTTCCACGATGCATTAAAGTTAATGGAAAAGGCCTTGAATTTAGAATTGCCTAATCTATCCTACGTTGATGATAAACGTTTTGATTATGACCTCATCGCTTGTATCTATGATGTGTGCATGACTACTGCATGGAATAATAGTGCATTGCGTGATAACTTGAATGAACGTTTCGCCGATGAAAAGTTTAGAGCGTTGGAAATGCTACAAAATGAATTAAATGAGGTGTAAGCCATGTTAATTAGTAAGTTGGTACAAACTATCAAGGAACACTACAAAATAGCCGTAGCGATTGCCCTATGCGTTTTTATCGCTATTGTAGGTGTATTGATATATCATTACAAACAAAAGCAATTAGAAAAACCTGTTGTAATTACACAAGAGCAGGCTAAATCACCTACGGAATTGTCAAAAGCAATTCATGTTACCGAAGCAGAAGCACAGGAAGTTATTTACAAAAAGGAAAAAACACAACCGATAGCGACTTATTACACACAAGCACCGACAGTTGAAGTCGCAGCCGAACAGGTGAAACAGGATATTGCACATAGTAATCCTAATGTACCTAAAGCCGTTACTGAAAAATCTGATAGAACCGCAGTAGTTGCTAACACAGACGAGCAAAAAGTCGATGTGTACAAAATCAATCTAAACAAAGGACACAAGATAAAAGCTGGTGTTACTTTGATAGATAGTAAAGCCTATGAAACCATAGGTTATCAAGCAGGTAAATTTGAAGTGCTAACACATTTCAACGGACAACATTTAGAGGGCGGTAGCGCACTTTACACAGTAAAGGAATGGTGATCTAATTATCTCCGAGTTGCACGGATTGCAACAATCAACTGTTAGTTTACAGTTGGAAAGTATTACTTTATAACTGAAAGGAATAACACAATGGCACAAGTATTTACATTCAACGGAAAAACACATCAATTTGCAGAAGATATTCAACCAAACAAAGAGGGGTTATACATGGCAACTCTTAAAGATGGTGATAACGTAACATGTGAAATGTGGTTTGTGAATGGTGAGTTGCACCGATTAATTGAATTAGACTAAACGTATTAGAGGGTAGCGTAATTGCTACCCTCTTTTTTTATTTCGTCAAATATTCGTCAAATTCTAATTGTAAAATGTGGTAAAATATGAGAAGTAATATTTACCGCAACTAAGATTAATTGCAAGTATAATAATAATTGTGAAATAATTGATAATCCATAGTGAATTGGAGTATAATATATTGATATGTTATGACCATGGAGGAGAAAAACATGAAGCGGGTTCTAGTATCCGTAAAAAGTGTACAACGAGACATAGATGGGCAGGATACCGTGGTGGAATTAATTTCTCCAGGTACTTCACATGAAAAGAACGGAGTCCAATATATTCGCTATGAAGAATCGAGCGTAACAGGTCTTGAAGGGGTTAAGACGACCATCAAGATTTACGAAGATTCCATTGTTCTTTTGCGTACTGGTGCTGTGAATATGCGACATCAATACATTCGCGGTGAGGAACGCCAGTCCACATATGAAACGCCATTAGGCGATCTTCACATGGCCGTAAAAACACATGAATTAACAGTAGACTTTCACAATGGAACAGGTCGTGTTCATCTCGGATATGATATTTCCATAGAAGGTGAATGGCAATTTTATAATCAGTTAGATATAGACGTGCGGGAGGATACAGAGCATGGACATGAAGGAAATCCTGAAATCGGGGATTGAACAGGCATTACAAGAAACGATTAATAGTGGTGGTTTGCCAGCTGGGGAATATCCAGAAATCGTTCTAGAAGTGCCACCTCAAAAGGAATTCGGCGATTTTTCTACGAACATTGCTATGCAATCCGCTCGTGTGGCTCGTCAAAACCCTCGTGCTATTGCAGAGGCTTTGATTAGTCATATGGATTTTGATTGGCTTGAACGTGCTGAAGTAGCTGGTGCAGGTTTTATCAACTTCTTCTTAAAATCCGATATGGTGTATGATACCTTGAAAGCTATCTTGAATGCTGGTGATCAATACGGTGTGCAACCATTGCGTGCACGCGATACGATTCAAGTAGAGTACGTAAGTGCGAACCCAACAGGTCCGTTACATGTCGGTCATGGTCGTGGTGCTGCGTATGGTAGTGCACTTGTAAACTTGTTACGTGCAGCAGGTTACAATGTACAATCCGAGTACTACATCAATGATGCAGGTAACCAAATCGATAATATGGCTATCTC
>OKWX01000295.1_pt1 | contig 14644 bp, 12 predicted proteins | sample 1607241 | NCBI WGS metagenome assembly OKWX01 (sample SAMN07501071, study PRJEB24779) | human gut metagenome | isolation source: stool | host: human infant | place: USA: Pittsburgh, PA
CGAATAACAAAGATTTTCTAAACATAAGCTCTCCTCAATACACACTAACTATATTTTGTATATTGTAATGTACTTATGTAGTAATAAAATGATAACAAAAGAGGTTCCTACTATCACAAAGGTGATAAAAGGAACCTCTTAACTATTCTACTATTTCAATGTTTCAGGAACTTTGCCATTAAGCCATGCTGTTTTTTTAATATATTCATTTAAATTTTTAAAATCTAAGTATTCTATCATATTACGTAATTGCATATGTGTATATGGAGCTTTCCCATCAATGTACTCGATAGTAATATAATACAAATGCATTTTATCAAAGTAGGCCTGAGATAATACAGATAATTTATTTGGATTATATTGATCAATTAAAAGACATGGACGTCCATTATTCCATACAGTGGCATATTGTATAGGTCTATCATCAGGCGCATATGGCGTATATCTAGAGTTCTCAAAATTACTAATAACACCTTTAAAATTATAAAAATCATCCTTTGGATACACATTCTTAGTTTTATCTACAAATATAATTAAATTTTGATCTCTATAAATTTTTCTATCAAAGCTACCAAACTTAACTATATCACTATCCAATTTTGCAGAATTAGGCACCTTATATATTAAATTAGCCCAGCTTTCACTATGACTATAAGCATCCAAACCATCTATACTTTGCATTGATGGCAATACATAATTAGCCATTAAAGACTCTCTAGTAAGGCTTAAATCTGAGGACTTGTTAACTCGTATATACCCGACAGTATATTCACGGTCTGTTTGACTGGAAAATCTTGTACCAATAAAATATGTTGTTCCTAGCCGTTCATCGCTTGTAATGGCCCAAATACCTTTATCAACCTTTGGATATAGGAACTCACCATTCTTATCATCAGATATGATGCGGTCCGGAGTACTTTGCTGAGCCTTATACAACAGAACACCATTTTCACTAGATATAATCCCAAACCCTCTATTGTTTTTACCTTCTTCAAGCTTATACTGACCACCGAAACTACCCTCAGGGACAGTAAATTTAAAACTATTTTTTCTATCATGGACTAACACAACGGTAGACTCGTGTTGCTGACCACCCGTAGTATAAATCTCATATGCATTTTCAGGAATACTTGAATCAGCACCAGGCAAAGAACGATTCCCCGTTGGGACTTGGACATCTACTGCGTTAATATTTATTGTGAAAGCTAAGACAAATATAGGGATTAAGGTAATATATTTTGCTCTCATAATGTAAATATTCTCATGTGTGGTGAAAAATACATATTTATCCATCATCTATAAATCTAGTACTAACTACCTATTAAATGTAATCTAAAAGTCTAAAACTAATAATTCTGATATCACATCTTGATTTAATAGATTTAAAATATACTCCATTATCTTTTTTCTCACTTTTACCGACTATATTAATACAATATCCTCAATACCAAAATTATAACTCGCGATATCAAAATTTCTAATTCAACCATTTCTTGTGTATTATTAAACTACTTTTACCATTTAGAAATTACATATATGATAATACTGACATTTTAGACAAAATCATTACTAATATATGAATCTAAATCTAAATATACATCTATAGAAAAATCCATACCTTTCCATCTACATAATTTACGAATTATTATCTCCAAATTCAAATCACTTTTGCCCTCCCAAAATTTTAGCTATATTTTTATGTAAAACTACATGATATTTACAGCTCCATTTAATATGCTCAAAACTCTAATTATCATACACCATGTAAATTTTTTTAGATTCATAATTACAATTAATAGATCGCAATCTAATCTTCCTAAAAAAGTAATCATTATAGAAAACAACACTAATGCATTTTTTGACCGCGCGAACTATTCAATAAGTCTAGATTATATACGAGGATTCCTAGCAAAAAATCAGATATTTAGAAACTATTTTGGATTTCTATGTTGCTATTTTTCTATCAATATATTCAATTAAATTTTTAGGAATCTCTGAAACTATACTTAAGCTCCTCAAAAGATTTTCACTTTCTGGATGAAAACTAACAGGATATCTTTTAGAAGGATTTGGTTTAATATATTTATAAAACTTTCTATCAGGCCTATAGTTTAATTCTTCCACCACATGAGAATAGTGTTTTTTCATAATTTCTAGAATATATTTTCCTCTAATATTTCCTACCAAATCTGCTGATAATTTACTACACTCTGCTGTAATCTCATCTTCACTCATTTCTTTTAGGTTTCTAATTTTTCTAATAATTTCCTCTCGACTCTTGTCCTTAATATCACTATATTCTTTTAAACCTTCTAAATTAACCTGATCTTCTGGTTTACAATTTATGGACTTCTTTTTTTGTAATGAATAAATAGCATTCGCTTCTAGAATATCATTTAAACTATTATTTCTAGCCATTATAAGATATTTATGGACATTGTCCAGATCCACCAACTCATTTGGATCACTATGAGAAATATGCATTATTTGAAGTAAAAAATCTTTTATAGCGCTATCAGTAAAATATAAATTCTCTATTGAATAAGTAGGTGTAACGTAAATATCAAGCGAAAAATCATTCTCATCAAAATCCTTATCAACAAAAAAATATAATATTTTTTTACCTAACTTTTCTTCCTTTATTTTCTTTTCTACATATACAACATTGCTTTTACCATGACAATCTATGGATATATAACTATATCCGTGAGCTCTACATTTAATAATACGTTCATAATATAACATATCATCTATACCTTCACAAAAAATGATAATATCATATGAGTTTTTGACCTGAATAAAATCCATATATGAAGTCATTGCATTAGACCTAGCTAATCTTAGTTCATCAACAATACACATTTATTCCTCCAAATAAGTTTCTAAACCTCTTGTATATTCATCATATTCATTATCAAATATAAATGGAGAATGAGTTGTTGCAATCAATAAGTTAACTTTCCCAGACTCATAAATATCTTTCAAAATACTCCTTTGCCACTTAATAGAAATTGATATTTCTGGTTCATCAATAATAAAGATACATGGCGTTATTAATTCCAAATAAACCTTAGAAAAAATTGAAACAATCTGCTTTTCCCCTGATGATAAATCTTCAAAACTTATTCTTTTATTATCTCCATCCATAATCTCAACTTTTAAATCCGCTTCATTATATATAATGGTCTTATAACCTAAATATTTTGAACATACTCTAACAAAGTTTCTTAATCTCTGATTCAGAGGGTTTTGTTGATCATAAATTTCCGACAATTTATTTAAATAATATTTTAAAAAATACATTTTTATCTCATAATTATTGTTGCTGTTAGAAGAATTAAATTTGTTTTGAATATCTAAAACAATATCGTCTTGATTCACACCAAGTCTATTTAAAATTACTTCTGTTTTACGACTATCTATTTCATCTAATATATCATTAAAAATAATATCTCCACTATTGATATTATTTTTATTAGTTAGCTCCTTTATAATTTTAACACTCATATCAACATATGCTTTACTTGTATCTTGTTTTAATTGATCTAATAAATCTTTGATTTTGCATTTTACATCAGACATTCCAAAAACAAGTTCTTCAGAATTCCCTAATATCTCTCTAACATTATTATTCGAAAATAACTTACTTGCACTACTTTCAATCCGCCTATATGTTGGATAAAATATCATTCGTGAATCTAACATATTTTGCAATTTGTACATTTTATCGAACCAAGTTGGAAATTGTAAATACTTTAACCTGTTTAGAAGCTCAACTAATTTTTCAATTAATATGTTATCAATTGCCATTGTTTCAATGATATTGTCTACTAATAAATAATCTATTTTAGATTCAAAGAAAAAAGAGTGTATGAATTTACGTGCTGGTCCAGTTGGTAACAGATCTACAATTTCCATAATCAAGCTATTGGCTTCTCTATTATCTCTCAAATTAACACATTCATCTCGACTGATAACCACAGGTATATTTTCTCCCCTAATATATACAGTTACAGAATCGAATTTAATATTTACTAATCTTTTAACATCAGCATTAAATATTGCCACTAAAATATTTAATATAGACGTTTTTCCTGCGCCATTTTCACTAACAAGTATTGATACTGCTCGTTCAAAATTAATTTTATAGTTATATTTTCCGAATAACCCTTTTATCTCTATACACTTTAAATTTGATCGATTTTGATTATTAAGCCTTTTATTTTTACCTAATTTTCTTATTATACGTTTAAAGTCTGCATCAGATAAATTATATATCCCATCTTTTGTTAAACCAACTTCCATAGTTAAAGTTGACATTATTTCATCAATAGTTAGTCCATATTTTTGTGCTAAAATTTTAAAATCAATAGACTTCATCCATATCCTCCTTTATTTGCTATTAAAACATTTATAGAATTACTATATAAATGATTACATATTCTAACAATTATTTACTAATATATTATACAGCAGTGTAATATATTTTGTTTAAACTGTTCTCAATCAATTGAAAAAAAACATCTTCTTTATGATTAAATTACCAAGCAAAATCGCAGAAAAAAGGTTGATTTCCTATTTTTAATGGTAACATATAGTCTCAGTTGATTTTACAGAGCTATTCACTATTAAATCTCCTTTTCATATAACTCACTATGGAAAATATAATTTATCTCTTCATTATGTATTTATTTTATATTAAATAATAGAATAAATACATAACGAACAACTTTTTCCAAACTATATGAATTTACTTGGGAACAGCGTAAGGTTAATGAAATATTTAAAGTTACAAGAGGACAAGTACTTGCTGCTTCATTAACTACTCCAGAGAAAAATAGGGGAAATATTTATCCTGTGTATTCTTCACAAACAATAGACAATGGATTGTTGGGATATTATTCAGAATACTTATTTGAGAATGCCATAACGTGGACTACAGATGGAGCAAATGCAGGTACGGTAAATTTTAGACCTGGTCGATTTTATAGTACAAATGTTAATGGTGTTCTCATTAATAAAAATGGATATGCCTGTTATGCAGTGAGTGAAATTATAAACAAAGTTGCATATAAATATGTTTCTAAAGTAGGCAATCCTAAATTAATGAATAATGTAATGGCTGAAATTAATATCATGATTACTCCTAATATTGATGAACTAAAACAAATATCAAAGTTAATAGAAGCATATAATCAATATATTACCCTTCATCAGTAAAAGCCATTTCTACAAAATAATCCTCAAGCTAATCCAGCCATCGACCGCATCACCAGATCAATATCTCTATTTTCCATTTCTTGAATTATATGTATATATGTTTTCTGTGTTGTTGTCATACTTGCATGGCCTAACCTTCTTGCTACGCTTGCAATCGACACACCTGCAAAAAGTAATAACGAAGCATGTGTATGTCGTAATCCATGAATCGATATGACTGGTATTCCTAACTTTTTACAATACCTTTCTAATACACCATTTATTGTCGAATTGAATACTCGTCCTTTCACAAATATAGGCTTATCATCTGGTAAGCCTTTAATTAGTTCTGAAAACTTTATAATCGTCTGCCAATCTAGCTGTATTTTTCTTACAGATGAGCGATTCTTAGTTGGTAAAAATCCTCCTGTACCTTTATAGTCCCAAGTCTTATCCACGATTAGTGACTGATGTGAAAAATCAAAATCCTTCGGTGTTAATGCTAAAGCTTCGGAAAATCGCATACCTGTTTTTGCAATTATCAATATCAACCAATCCCAATTAATTTCTGATGTCAGCGTCAAGTTCACTAATAATGTATGTAATTCAAACTGATTCAGATATTTAATCTTCTTAATTCTCGGTGATCTACCTTTAATAATAGCCTTTCGCGTTGGATCTCTATCAATTAAACCTTCATCCACAGCATCTAATATGGCAGCCTTTATTTGATGATGAAAGTCCATTGTTGTTTGCCGTTCATGAAACTCAGCATAATCATTTAATAATTGTTGATATGATATTCTATTTAATTGTGAAAGCCTAAGATTAGGTACTAATCGCTTTAACCATAATAACGTTATCTCATATTTTCGCATTGTTACATCACGAATAGCCCCTTCCTTATATATGTGTATCCATTTTTCATAATAAATATAAAATAGTTCGGATTTTTCCTCTATTGTTAACATAATTCTACCCCACCATTTACGCTGTTCCCACATAGAAATGGCTCTTGCTGATGAAGGGTAATAAGTTTTTCAAACAATATGAAAAACTTTGCTATTATTTCTTGTTCACCGATTGAAGTAGAAATAGTAAGATTTAAATTCTTTAGTTTATTAAAATACATATAGGTACGTGATCCACCTTGCTTAAGTAGAACCGCATATTTTCTAAACTCATTGCCATAGTTTAACTGAAGTTGTAAAAAATTAGAATTTAAATTTTTAGTCGTAAACACGGGATATAGTGTACTAACAATCCCTTTATCAACAATATAGTTTATATTAAAATGAAAAATTTCATCATCACTCATATGACGATATGTAAAATAACCATATGGTACTATATTGTAACCTGTATTATCCTTAGATGCGATTTGATTGCCATCATAATAGTCCGTTTGAAAAAATAGACCTTTTCGAGAAGATGTTAATACTGGATATTGATTATTTTGTGTAGTTATTTCTGTATACGGAATTAAGTAATCCCCCAACTTACGCTGTTCCCAAGAAGCTCAAAAGAGGTAGAAAAGTCCTATTCGTTCTTTTCTACCTCTTTTCCTTACATTTTGACGCCTAATAGGGCTAATTGTTCGGCTATTTCTTTTTCAAGTTTTGCAATTTCTTGATTATCTTGTTCAATCATACGGTTGATTTCATCAAGATCAATTTCTTCTTCTTCCTCAAATGTATCGACATAGCGTGGAATATTTAGGTTATAGTCGTTTTCTTTGATTTCTTCAATAGATGCAACGTGTGCATATTTATCAACGTCTTGTCTATTACGGTATGTTTCAATAATTTTAGTAATATTTTCATCACTTAAATTATTTTGGTTTTTACCTTTTTCGAATTCATTGCTTGCATCAATAAACAGTATATCCCGATTCGTACGATTTTTCTTAAATACAAGAATCGTTGTAGGAATGCTTGTACCATAAAATAAGTTAGCAGGCAAACCAATCACCGCGTCAAGATAATTCTTTTCAATAATAGTTTGACGTATTTTACCCTCTGCAGCACCACGGAATAGAACACCATGAGGTAGAACGATTGCCATCGTACCCTCATTATTTAGATGATACAAACTATGTAATATGAAAGCGTAGTCTGCTTTAGATGCTGGTGCTAATTTACCATATTCACTAAAACGTGGATCTTTAAGTTTACTTTCATTATTGTCCCATTTAGCAGAATATGGAGGATTTGCAACAACAGCATCAAATGAACGTGGTCTATCAATACCATCACGGTCTGGACCATCTGGCCAATCGCTTTCAAGAGTATCCGCATTATTCAACGTCATATTATTATAAGTGACACCATGCATCATCAAGTTCATACGCGCCAAGTTATATGTAACTGTATTTAATTCTTGACCGTAAAAGCTAACTGCACCTTGCCGATTTCCATCAGGAGTTTCATTTCGAACTGTTAATAATAATGAACCAGATCCCATCGTAGGGTCATAGACTGTGAAAGTATCATGTTGAGATTTTATATTACCTGTTACAATTTTAGCTAATATTTGACTAACTTCATGAGGTGTATAGAATTCTCCACCTTTTTTACCTGCATTAGCTGCAAATTTACCAATTAAGTATTCATAGATTTCACCAAGAATATCTCTACCGCCTTCATCTTTGTACTCGATTTCATCTATTTTTGTTACAACCGCATTTAAGGTTTTAGTTCTACCAGCTATTGTTGAACCTAACCCAGAATCACCAAGATTAACATAATTAAAGATACCTCTAAAATCAGCAGCTGCTGCTTCATTTATTTCAGCATTCTTATTAAAATTTTCAAATAACCGTTGATAATCGCTAGGAACAACAGATCCATTATGAACGTTTTCAATTAAAGAAGCCCATGTATCCTCTGGATTAATAGCATATCCTAATGTACCCGCAATATCGATTAAGCAATCCTCTAAGCCGGCCTCTTCAACAAGTTCTTTATATGCTCCATTAACAGATTTACCACCAGAAATATCAACTAAATCATTATTGACAAGGTATTCTTCTTGATGTATCGAAAGATATTTATAGAATAAAAATGAAAGAATATAGTCTTTAAAAGAACTAGCATCCATTGTGCCACGTAAATCATTGGCAATAGCCCATAATTGGCTAGAAATATTCTGCGCTTTTGATTCAGCCATACGAAATCTCCTTTATTTATACAAACATTTGTTGAAGTAATGCTTTTTTCTGTAATTGTAAGTGCTCTAACTTACGCTGATGAAGGGTAATAATCATATCAATATTATTGATAAATCTACCAATCGTTCTCTGTTCTAATTTATTAGGAACTGGTATTTCTTGATTTAATAATACATCCCACTCTATATTCTTTCGACACTGACTTGCACCTTCAGTGGTTGCTTTTAAAAAGAAATTCTTAGTTGAATCTTTCTTTACCCATGCATTTATAAAATATGGATCAATACTTTTCAATTCAAATACTTTATAAGCCGGTGAAATCATGCCTTTATCAAAAGATAGATTAATATTAGCATTGCCAAGATGCAAATTTTGAGCAGACAATATTAAATCATATTTCTTAATTTTAAGATAACCTATAGTGGAGGAACCTCTAAAATGAGAAAACAACTCAGAGTTTAAATAAATACCTGTAATAGCACAAGACAATAAAGTTTCTTCATTTTCTCTAATTGTTTTTTCACGCCGCTCTATAAATAAGTCTTTAAACTTACGCTGTTCCCAAGCATCAGTAAATCCTGGAAAACGAAGTTCTGGATAACGCTCTCCATTTTTCGGAAAAAGTTTCTGAAGTAACGCTTTTTTCTTCAAATTTAAGTGTTCAAGCTTACGCTGATGAAGGGTAATAGTTTGATCTAATGAGAAAAATAACTTACCTATTTTTTCCTGTTCAGGAATCGATGGTTGCTTTACTATTACCTTATTAATTTCATTCTTATTAATCTTTTTAGGAAATGCAATATGTAAAGTTCGTCTCCAAATTTCTGATTGTACTGATGATGAACCTAATAATGCTAGTAGGAATAAAGAATTTATATTCTTAGGTTTTAGTAATGCAAGACTTACATAATAAGCCCGCTTTATTTCATCTAAAATTACATTCGCACTACCAACATCACCTATACGTGTTAATAGAATATCACCATACTCTGGAAAAACTTTAAATTCACTCTTAAAATCTTCCTCAGTAATATACTTATTTGATTCTAATGTTTCAATATCTTCTACACTAACAAACATCACACCACTATTTGTATATCTTGGTGTCTGATGTGTACCATCGTATACATTACAAACTTCGTCTAACTTACGCTGTTCCCAATCTTCCGTAAATCCAGGGAAACGTAACTTAGGTACTCTCCGTTTTTCCTTACTCATCGCAACCCCTCTTTCCTTTTACCATGCTAACACTACCTTTCGTTAACATAAGAATCCGCAAATTTATATAATGCAGCAACTAATTCATTGCCATATGTAATCTTATTAAGTTCAGCCACTTCTTTATCTTGTGCCTTAACTTGGTATTCTTTACGCGCATCTTTCTTTAGTTGACTAATTCGACCCGTACCATCAAGGTCTTGTTTACCTGCAGTATGGCGTCCAAATAATTCTAAAATTTCATCATTACTAATAACATCAATAATGCCCCATTTTAAACGAAAATCAAAGATATTATCTTTCACAATCATGGTATTAGCATCATGTATAATATCCAAACTAGATTTTAATTGAACTGGATACGTTACTTCATGACCTTCAGGAGGATAGTTACCGCTATAAATTGCATCAGCAGCATTATTAATTTGTTTTGCATATTGACGGTCTTCCAAGGCCATAGCAAAATCACTAATCTTATCACGATAGTCAGCGGCTGCATCCATCCGATCCTCATGCACTGCATTCATCAATGCTTCTACCAATTCAGTTAAATAATCATAATTGACACTAACATCTTTCACGTGAATCATGCGTAATTCAATTTGTGCGACAGGTACATCATGTATTTCTGCAATCCGTTCTTTTAAATCGTTATATAAAGATGTCGTTAGTATTTCCTCCTGTTCAGGTGTCATACCAAGTAATGTAACAAGTTCATCCGGATTATCATAGTCAAAACCAATATCCTCACCATTAACCGTTTCTGGGTCATATTGTTTTAATTTAGACATTCCCGAACTATAGTTACGCATGAGATTAAACATTTCTTCTTGTTTCGCTTCACTCGCTGGTACTTCTGTGAAAGTATCTGTAATATCCGCTAATTGATCTACTACATGTTTGACCTCTTCAAATTGCTCTTTGAAAGATTTTGCTAAAACACCAGCATCTACTAATTTTTTTGTATCTATCAATGTTTCTTGTACATCAGCGGAAGCTTTATTAGCATAGATACTTAACGCACGATTCATGAGCTCTTCGTTCTTAGCCGGCCATCTATAATTAACAATACGCCCCCAAGGTTTACCTTGATTATCAGCAATACGATTTGTTCTCGAATAAGCCTGAATTAATAATGCATCTTTCAATGTACGGTCTACATATAGCGTATTCATTTTAGGAGCATCAAAACCTGTTAATAGTTGGTCCACAACAATAACAATATCTAAATATTGCCCATCTTCTGCAGTTCGATTTAATCGTGTTGTCAAATCTTGTGTATATCCTGATACATCATCTAATCCAAAGTTTGTGCCAAACATCTTATTATAATGATTCATTGCTCGTAATAAACCATCATTTGTTGTTAACTGGTTATCACTATTATTCGTACTCATGCTAAACGTAACGCCAACTTTCAGCGTAGGTAAACCTTGTGCTTCGCGTTCTTGATTAACACGTTCAAATTCATCAAAGTACATCAATGCCATCGGCGTACTTGGACGGTTACCACCTACATGTGTTGTAAGCATAGCATTATAAGCACCATCATTAGAACGGTTACGCCAATTTTTAAAGATATCTTCCACAACTAATTGTACATGATTAGGATTATTATCATAGAAACTAGGTTCAATCATATCATCCATATCATTATCGGTAAGATTAGCGATTTTACGTTCAATGTCTTGTTCATTCCAATCAGGATGCTGTGCCTTATAGAATTTAGGTAGGTACTCTTGTTTCATTTGATCTTCGGCGATAGTCGTTTCAAAATCTACCTTGAACCCTAACACATTTTTATCGGCAATCGCTTCGCGAATTGTATAAGCATGGAGTAATTTACCAAATACTTCATGAGTCTTAGTACCTTTTTTACCAACTACTTCGTCAAACATTGGTGTTCCAGTATACCCAACCCATGCGGCGCCTTTAAAGATCTTTTGCAATTCTTCAAAGCTTTCACCACCAGTGGAACGATGAGCCTCATCGACGATGAATACAAATTTTTTCTTAGGTACCACAAAATTTTTGCGTTTAATAAGAGTATTTAACTTTTGTACAGATGTAACGATAATTCCGTAACCACTTTTGTTCAATTTACGCTCTAAGGCATCTGTATTTAACGTACCACTTACATTGTTATACTCTTTACCCCCATCATCAATAGATCCTTCAGGGTCATACGCTTTATAGTTATCTTCTGTTTGTTTAGTTAGTGCAATACGGTCTACAACAAAGATAACCTTATCTACATTAGGCATACGGCTAGCTAACCATGCTGTTTTAAAGCTAGTGATAGTCTTACCAGATCCAGTGGTATGCCATACATAACCTAATTTATTGATAGGTAAATCAAAGTCTGCACGTTTCAGCTCATTCAAAACGGCCTTTGTAGCATATACCTGATAAGGGCGCATAACCTTAAGCATTTGTTTATTCTTAGTGCCGTCAAGAATAGTAAACAATGTAGACATTTGGTGCGCCATTGGAATACTAAGGAACATATCAGCAAAAGTAGTCCAGTTACGAACCACCTTATTATCATTAGGATTTTGCCATTCAAATGCAAAGTCCTTATTGAATAACTCCGCCGTTGTATTCGCCATATATTTAATTCGATTAGGCGTCATAGCTACTAGAATTTGAACTGTTGAGAAAATATCACTATACTGTTTCTCTTGAATATATTGATGCATTTGGTTCAATGCTTCATCAACAGAATGTTTAACAGATTTTTCCTCAATTTGAATGATTGGTAAACCATTAATAAGTAGTGTAGTATCAAAACGACGTTCTGGACGACCCGCAATTTGTGGGTCTCGCTTAATTTGACTTACCACTTGGTATACTGTATTACCTGCTCCAATTTGTTTTTGATCAAATACCGTCAAAAATACATGACGTCCATCATCAAGATCTACTTCTACTTGAGATACGCCATTAATACCATATAAAAATTGACCCGCTTGATATGGTGTATAAAGTTCATTAATAACCTTTTGAACCTGTTTAAACTCTGTATCACTTAATGGTTGCGTCAATTGATTTTGATTCAATTGATATAAAATAGACCGAAAGTTTTCCCACAAGTCTTCAGTCGTTTTAATTGTTGGCTCATACTTCCATAATTTGCTTTTAAACACCTTCATATTACCGTATGGAGCTGTAGTGTCTCCCATTTGGTTAGCTGTACTACTAATAATTCCTGACGATAATTGTTCAATTAGCTGACGTTCAAATTCTAGTTCTGTCATTTACTCCACTCCCTGTAACATAGCAATTGATAAACGATATGTATTCTCGGCTACCCGTTGTCTTAATGACCGCAATAATAATTGCTTAAAGTATATATCCCCTATCACCCGTTGAATCTCTATTGATGGTAATTCTGGTAGCGCAATTTCTTTCAATAGTTTTAAACTATATCGTATCACCTGACTACCTTGTAAATTTTGTTTAAACTGACGTTTAATCGATTGATTTTCATTAATCAAATATGCCATATACTTTCTATCTACTAACCTACTCATAGGCTCCATACGAGCATAATTTTGTGTAAATACATAGCCATCGTGTTCCGCACTTACTATTGTAGCTTCACCAGAAATTGTGCTAAATAATAAATCACCTTCTTTAGCAATAGCACCAGGCCCCATTCCATCTACTTTTATCTGTTTCCGATCACTCATAGCCCCAGGTACACCATATAAATCCTCATATAATTCATTCTGCCCATACAAAGTATATACCTTCGCATCAGGACTATTGCTTTCTTCAATGCGATACTGTGATATACCCGTATTACTATGAAATACATTTTGAATATACATTATGTCACCTCTTTCTTTGTTTTTTCATTTTACCTTTATTTTTGCATTTAAAAAAATTACACCGCACATCTTTTAATTAAAGTATACAGTGTAATTCATATAAAAGCAAATGTAATTTTTAAAAATGCATATCCTATTTCATCATTTGTTGATATTTTATAAATTCAGCTTTAGCTACATTAATTATTTTTCTATATAGATCCTGATTAGCTTGCATATCTGTATAACGAACAAACACTCCAGATTTACTAAAGGATTTAGACTCTGCATCAAACGGATTAGCATGAGAGGCTACGCCAGCTTCCCTCCCAATAATTAATGAATCATGATATGGGTTTACATAAAAAGTATAATAAGTGCCTAAATGACTACCTCCAGATGCACAGTAAGCGACAGGAACTAAACCATAGTCCTTAAATATACGCATAGAATAGGATGCTACTTCTGATACATCACCATCATTTATTGACATATCTGCAACAACCCAACCATTATAAGAGCCATATCCTTCACCTTTATCTACTAACTCAGATGTTCTTACCTAGGAACCAAAAGCTGTTATACTGATAACCAGTAACGCTAATAAAAATTTCCTCATTTAAATCTTTTCCCCCTTAACTCTTTTAAATAAATTTTACGTCATTATATTCTGGAATACTCTACAAAAGTATGAGTAGATTCGTTTTCAATAATCATATAATTAGGATTATCATCGGCTATAGTAATTTGATTAATATATCGCCCACCAATCAAAGAAACTCTAATATAAGTTTTTCCATTTATATGATTTATATCTTTAATAGTATAATGTGATTTACCTAAATAATGTGAATCTACATGTAAATAATTACCACTCTTAGACACCCATGATCCTTGCATAGTAAACGCATCCGTTGCTAATACGGGGGAACTACTAAAAGCTAAAAATATTGATAATAATAAAAATTTATAATACCGCATAGTTTCTCCTTCCTACTAAACAAAAAGCTACCTGCCTCGTATTCTTAATATCAAATGCACCATTTCTTTCGGCATCTTAGCCTCAAGCCCGCTTGAGAGTGTGTTATAGATTAGTTGTTGCACAAAATACTAATCAGTTAGAATCATACCTCGTACAGTTTTAGGAAAAATCTTCCTCTCACATAAATTCTCTCAAATAGTATATATGTATAGAATATCATATTTCGTTTGACTTATAGTAGTATAATGTAAGTATAAAAACTAG
>OKWX01000307.1_pt1 | contig 13959 bp, 11 predicted proteins | sample 1607241 | NCBI WGS metagenome assembly OKWX01 (sample SAMN07501071, study PRJEB24779) | human gut metagenome | isolation source: stool | host: human infant | place: USA: Pittsburgh, PA
GGTGGTTCTATTGCGGGTGATGCACGTAAATCTATTGAAGCTAGAACTGGTAAACCTGTTATTACATCTAAAAATGCCATAGACTTGGGGCGACTAATTAGTGATGTGGTGAAACATGATAGATGAACGATTTGAACGGATGAAACGAATACATAATTGTAGAGTGCATTTTGATGCAGATTCTTTTCAAATATCTGATTGTACTGTAGCACCAGTACATGACATACCTGATGTAATACATGAAAATCAGGAGTTTGATTTTTATGTTGAGTCTACCTATGATGTATATCTACTCCGAATCATACATAGCCAAGATTGTGTTGTAAGTATTTATCCTGCAAAAGTGGATGGCATTATATATATCGTAAGCTCTATACCTGTTTCTAAAGATAGTATCAAAGAAAATATTCAAAAGATTTTACATGCGTTGGAGAAATATGGTTTTCCGAAATTGAAGAATCCTAAAAGTAGTATTACATTTTGTATATAGTGATGGAGTAGATCGTAAAGAAAATAATACCACATCATATAGGAATTTTTTGTCCCGTATGATGTGGTATTTTGTATATAATATATATGTCACTTTATATTATTGGGTATTATTACGAATTTAGTGCGTTATTATTCTATAAAGCAAAGCGTACTTTAAAATTTGGATGAATAATTATATAATAATTACAAATGTAACATTATTTTGAAATGAGGCTTATATGCAATTATTAACAGTGGATATTAGCGAAGAAGGGATTGCTAATGATTCCGGAACGCTGTTGACAATTTTATTAAAAGATCGGACTACAAATAAAAATATTGTATGGGCTTCTCCTTCTTACGAAGGTATGGGGAAGCCTTTTTGTGCTGACCAGCCTATTAAAAAAAATCTAATTATAGGTCCTTATGATTCTATTATTCAACCGCGCGTTGAAAAAGATAAACGTAATCAAGAGATACGTACTCGTAAGCGAGGTGAGGTATTTACTCCGCCTTGGTTGGTGGATAAACAGGTATCTATTGTATTGAATGAAATAAAAAATCTTTCATTTGAAAGTTTAATTAGTTTACGTTGGTTAGAACTTGCTTGTGGTGAAGGTCCATATATTGTAACTCGCTATGACTCTATTACAGGTGAAATTATTCCTGTTGAAAAAAGGGTTGGTTTTTTAGATCGTAAACTACAACGAATAGCAGTGGAAGTAAATACAGAACAGGAATTTATTAAATGGTCTAAAATAGCTTATGAATCAAGTTATGGTTATGAATTGCAAGGTGATTCGTTACTATTAGCGCGTGAGAATTTGTTATTATCATTCTTTGAATATTATGATTGTAAATTTGGTAAATTACCGACTATGAAGGTAATTAAACAGATAGCAACTATTATCTCTTATAATATATTCCAAATGAATGGGTTAACTAAGCAGACCCCATATTCAGATGATTCAAAGGACAATATTCAACTCAATCTATTTGATGAAGTAAATAATCTAGAGAAGCAAGGGGATATGTTTACGCTTGTCAAAGATTGGAAAAATAAAGTGTTAGTATCTATGGACTCAATTTCAAAGGGAGATGAAATGATGAAATTTGATGTAGTAATTGGGAATCCTCCATATCAGGAGGAAACGGAAGGTACAAGTGATAAACCTATTTATAATTATATGATGGATGCAGCAGATGAGATTGCTGATAAAGTCTGTTTAATTACACCCGCAAGATTTTTATTTAATGCAGGTAAAACACCTAAAGCTTGGAATCGTAAAAAACTTAATGACCCTCATTTTAAAGTAAATTATTATGAGCAAGATTCTTCTAGAGTTTTTCCAAATACTGATATAAAGGGGGGCGTAGTTATTACTTACTCCGATAATACAGAAGAATTTGGGCCTATTGGAACATTTACTCCTTTTTTAGAATTGAATACTATTATGGATAAAGTATCTTTGATTAGTGGGGATGATTCTTTTAGTGAATTAATTTATGCTCCAGAAAGTTATAAATTTAGTCAATGTATTCATGTTGAACATCCTTATATAGAAAATAGATTAAGTAAAGGTCACAAGTTTGATGTTACCACTAATATTTTTGAGAAATTGCCTGAACTCTTTCACTCACAACTTAATCCTAATGAAAATGAAAGTGACTATATTAAAATTATTGGCCGTGAAAATAATGTTAGGTGTGAGAAGTGGATTAAAAGAGAGTATATAAATAGTCCAGATAATTTTGTTAATTATAAAGTAATTTTACCTAAAGCTAATGGTTCGGGCGTATTAGGAGAGCCTCTATCAACACCTTTAATTGGCAAGCCTTATTACGGACACACTCAAACATTTATTTCAGTTGGTAGCTTTAATAGTTACGATGAGGCGGATGCTTGTATTAAATATATAAAATCAAAATTTGCACGGACTATGCTTGGAATTTTAAAAGTAACCCAAGATAATAAAAAAGAAGCTTGGCGTAAAGTTCCACTTCAAGATTTTACCTCTAATTCAGATATTGATTGGTCTCAGTCCATTGAAAATATAGACCAACAATTGTACAAAAAATATAATCTTTCACAAGATGAAATAGATTTCATTGAATCAAAAGTGAGGGCTATGGACTAATGGGGACAGAGATTAAAACAGGGAAGGTTGTAGAACCTAAAATCTATGCATATACTACACCACAGGTTACCACTAATGATGGATGGATTAAGATTGGGTACACGGAGCGAGATGTGGAGACTCGAATTCGTGAGCAAACCCATACGGCAGCTATTAAAACTGAAATTTTATGGGATCATTTAGCTGAATATGTAGATGGACCAGATAAAGGCCTCAATTTTAAAGACCATGATTTTCACGGTTTCCTAAAGTTTCATGATATAGAACGTAGACCGAAAACAGAGTGGTTTTATTTCAATGGTACACCGGAGAAATCAGAAGGTTTATTTAACAAGTTTATTCGTCATGATGTATCCGGTTATCAACCAGGGAAAAGTAATGAATATGCGTTACGTCGGGAGCAAGACGAAGCTGTTACGAAAACAGCGGCTTATTTCACTAGTCATGAAAATAGCGAATTTCTATGGAATGCAAAACCTCGGTTTGGTAAAACATTATCAGCTTATGATTTAGTTAAACGATTAGGTGTAACAAATGTTTTAGTGCTTACCAATCGTCCAGCTGTTGCTAATTCATGGTATGACGATTTTGATCAATTTATTGCTGGAAATACAGATTATAAATTTGTTAGTAGTACCGATTCTTTAAAAGACAGATCATCTATGAGCCGAGAACAATTTATTGAATATCTTAGTGAACATGATGAAGCAAAACAAATTGCTTTCATCAGTTTACAAGATTTAAAAGGGTCTAAGTATTTTGGTGGCGAATACGATAAACTAAAATGGGTGGCCGATTTACATTGGGATTTAGTTATCATAGATGAAGCTCATGAAGCAGTAGATACACGTAAATCCGATTTTGCATTTAGCAATATACATAGACGTTGGACTCTTCATTTGTCAGGTACACCATTTAAATCAATCGCCAAAGGTCAATTTAGTGATGAACAGATTTATAATTGGTCATATGCAGATGAACAGCAAGCCAAGAAGAATTGGGATAGCACGTGTGAAAGTGAGAATCCATACGAAGCATTACCTCAATTGAATATGTTTACCTATCAAATGTCTAAGATGGTTTTAGATGTCATTAATGATGGTGTAACTGTTGATGGTGAAAACTATGATTATGCATTTGATTTGAATGAGTTCTTTGCTACAAATGAGAGTGGTGAATTTGTTCATAAAGAAGCAGTTGTTGCGTGGCTTGATACATTAACACACAATGAAAAATATCCATTCTCTACAAAAGAGTTACGCAATGAATTAAAGCATACATTCTGGATTTTAGATCGTGTGAATTCAGCTAAAGCTTTAAAGAAATTATTGGAAAATCATCCTACTTTTGAAAATTATGGAATTGTATTAGCTGCAGGTTCAGGTAATGCTTATGAACATAATAGTGATGAGGGAACTGAGAATCTTCGTTCTCTAGCGGCTGTTCGTAAAGCTATAGCAGATCATGAGAAAACAATTACGCTTTCAGTAGGACAATTAACAACAGGTGTAACCGTACCTGAATGGGCTGGTGTTATTATGTTATGTAATATGAAGTCGCCAGCTCAGTATATGCAGGCTGCTTTTAGAGCACAAAACCCATATTCTTGGACAGAAAAAGGTAAACACTATAGAAAAGAACGGGCTTATGTATTTGATTTTGCACCAGAACGTACACTGATTATTTATGATAAATTTGCTAATGATTTATCTATGGCAACTGCTAATGGACATGGTACAACTGATGAAAGAAAAGAGAATATCGGTGAATTATTAAACTTTTTCCCTGTTATAGCTGAGGACTCATCAGGTCGAATGGTAGAGATTGATGCGGCTCAGGTAATGACGATTCCTAAGCAAATTAAAGCCCAAGAAGTTGTTAAACGCGGTTTCATGTCTAATCTTCTATTTGATAATATTGCTGGTATTTTTAGGGCGACTCAAACTGTTTTAGATATTCTAAGTGAATTGCCTGAAGCATCTCAAGGTAAAGTTACTATGGGTGGAGATGAAATAGATATTGTTGATGTCGATTTAGATGATGATGATAATCCAATTGTTCCAGACGAAATCGTTATTAATAAACAAGAGGCTTTATTTGGGGATAAATTACGAAGTTCAATTACAAATATTGAAAATACAATACGTAATGAAGATTTAAAACCGACATTGGAGGATATGCTAGCTCGTGTGACTGCACCTGTTATTACACCAATTGTTCAGGAAATGCAAGAAACGTATGGCCTTAAAAATCGAGCAGCACAACGAATTGAAAAAGATATTAAAGATGCCATTAAGACGGTAGCCGAAGAAAATGATAAGGCACAAACTGTTGCTATTGCACATAAAGAAGCTGAATATAAAGAGAAAATTGAAGCTGCTAAGTCAGAAGAGGAAAAGATAGCGATTGAAAACGAACGAGAAGAAGCAATTAGTGCTGTAAAAGTAGAATATAAAGATAAATTTACGAAAGATATTAGTACAACATTACAGGAATTGCCTAAACAAATCATTAAACAACAGGAAGTAGAAGCTCTACAAAACCAAATGAATAGTGATGAAGAAAAAATTCGTGGTCATCTACGGGGCTTTGCTAGAACAATTCCAAGTTTCCTTATGGCATATGGTGATGAGCAGCTTACACTAGACAATTTTGATACCTATGTAGATGAAGTTGTTTTCCAAGAAGTTACTGGAATCACATTAGATCAATTTAGATACTTACGTGATGGTGGAGATGACTTTAATGGTCATTTGTTTGATGCGCCGACATTTAATGAGGCTATACTTGAATTCTTACGTAAAAAAGCAGAACTTGCTAATTACTTTGAAGATAATAAAGAAGATATCTTTGATTACATCCCACCACAACAAACAAATCAAATCTTTACACCTAAAAAAGTAGTAAAACGAATGGTTGATGAATTGGAAAAAGAAAATCCTAATATTTTTGCTGATTCAACGAAAACCTATATTGATCTCTATATGAAATCTGGGTTGTATATTTCGGAATTAGTTAAACGTTTGTATAACAATGAATCTATGAAACAACAATTTCCAGATGATAAAGATCGCTTGAAACATATTCTTGAAAATCAAGTGTATGGTTTTGCTCCATCTACTATTATCTATCGGATTGCTACAAACTTTATCTTTGGGCCAATTAGTGATGATGTAAGTAGAAAGAATTTTGTACAAGAAGATACGATACCTTATGCTAAAGAGGGGAAAATCGGGAATCTTATAAATAATTATTTTTAGTAAATACTTTTATTTATAGATATGAAAGTTTTTAGGGGAGTATAAAATTATGAAAGATGATGGTAAATTAATACAATTTGGCAATTTTAATGTTACTTTTTTTGAGGATAATGAAGATAAACCCATGTTATCTCATTTTGAGGATATTATTTATCCTGCCTTTAATTCTAATATTGAACGGAAAATGAAATCAGGAATATATTCTTTAATAGATGTGTCTATACAAGAGGTTGATGGGGAAATTGTTTTAGCGGGATGTCTAATAAAGAATACTAAATATGAAGTTTATACTACCATGGAAAATGGTTCTTTAGAGTTTGATAGACATAATGTATTAACATGTCCGTTTTCAAAATTTGTAATTTTTTTAAGAAACCATAGGATGGTCCTTGTTAAAAATGAAAAAAATAGTCCTGATTTAAGAAGTTTTAATTCGAGTATTGGCTATATAATAAATGAATTTATTAGGAATGAAAATAAAAGAAGAAAGAAGAATAAAGTTAGCTCTACAACTGAGAATCTAAAACCGTTGCTTTTACCAAGTGCAACAGTTAATATTGTTGGTCTTCCCAAAGATAGTCAATCTATTATAGAAAAGCTAGATGAATTAAAGAAGGTAAAACGAGTGGTATTAAGATTTTTCCCCTTAAATAATGATATAGATACGACTGAATTCACTAAAGCAATTAGACAGATGGCATTTAATACGGATACAAAGAACAGTTCTTTTATTTTGAACTCACCAAAAAAGAATATTGGAGTTGCAAATTTATTAACTCAGACAGAAGGAACTGTTGCCGCTAATGTAGAAGGTATTACGGAGGATGGAGAAAAGGTAAATATAAAAAGTAATGATATTGCAATGTCTACATATTTACCTTGTAAGGATAACCTTATGGATTATAGTATTGCTAAAATAGTTTCATTTGTTCGTAACGCTAAAGTTAAATTAGTTACTAGTAATGAGAATAATAGTATATATGAGTCATTTCTAGAACGTATTAAGAAATTGTTATGATTAATGGAGATAGAGGTATGAATGAAGAGCTTTGGAATAAAAAGTTAAGAGAATTTTCTAGCTTTAATAAATCATCAATAGTGGCACTAATAAAAGCATTTTCTATATTATCCGTTAAAGGCAGGCATAAATGGAATTGGGTTTTACCAATAATAATCTCTAGTTTTATCGTTTTATTTAATAATTTGGATTATCATAAGACTTTTAATAGCGTAATTGAAAGTATGTTACCAATACAATTGGCTATTTTTGGTATTATATTTACACTGTATTCTATTATTTTAGTTTTTTTTAGTGATGCTTTAACAATTTTTTTGATACGCTTAGAGAAGGAATGTAAGAATGATGCATTAAATTCATATATTGGATATTATGGTGATTTATTGTATGTCTTTTTCTCAAGTATTTGTATTAGCCTGATAGTTAAAATTGGGTTAATAAGAATAGAGGAGTTTTCTTATTTATACTTTATAAACTATGTTGAAAAGATTGTCGTATTTTTATATTTAATCTTCACTTTTCGATGTATTATGGAAATATACTCATCAATTTATAATACTATTAATTTATTTAGTTTAAGTATGTACGTACGTATATCTGATTTAAAAGATAAAAGAGATCTATAAGGTAGTGTCTGTAAATGATACTCTAAGAATGTACAAAAATGATGATATAAAATATAAATTCAATTATATGCTTGAAAGAGTCAAATATTAAACAAGAAAAACTACAAAGTAGAATAGATAATGTATTGGAGTTAGATGATTTATTAAGTTTCACACATGGCTCTTATATAGCCCGATAGGAGTAATTAGCATGTCTACATGGTCCGCTATACGACATAAATTAGAAACAGAATATTTAGCGCCTAGCCTGCGAGGCTATATTCAATATTTTGCTACCTCTTATAGTAAATCGCCTGACCATGAAGGTAGGGCGGCTATACGATATAATGGTAAGGAAATTATAAAGGGGAATTATTGGAATCAATATGTGAAAGCTCATTTATTTCCAAAGGACGAAACCTATGACAGACGGGTGCGTGAAGGGTTTTCATTCATAGACAACATAGCATTAGAATTAGGCGTATTTGATCAGCGGTGTTTTTATCAGGCTTTTGATGAATTTGATAACCAAAGTATTGATAAAAGCCTACCTAGTGACAATCTAATTGTACGTATTTTTGCCATTTTAGATAGACGTGTAGGAAAACGTAGACTCCTTTCTATGAGAGAACTTATGGAGAATCAACCTTCTGTATTTCAAGAGTTTTATGCTATTCGTATGCACCATGAAGGTTTATAAATGAAAACACGGAAGAGAATTGTCTAATTCCCTTCCGTGTTTAGATATGATATAATTTATATCAAAGTGAGGCATAAATGGTTTCGATGCCAGACTTCGCTTCTGATTTTTAATATTGAAGAAACGGTCTGACTTCACTGTCGGGCCTTTTTTCATGCTACGATTAGCAAAGACTGGACCCATTTAGAGGCTTCAAGCTCAATATAGTCCTGTTAATGACAAAAGTAAATAGATTAGAGGTTCCTAATAGTCACCCCGGTGATCAATAGGAACCTCTTTTGTTATCATTTTATTACTATATAAGTACATTACAATATACAAAATATAGTTAGTGTGTATTGAGGAGAGCTTATGTTTAGAAAATCTTTGTTATTCGGTGGTCTGATTGCTGTGTTGTGTTTGAGTGGTTGCAGCAATGCTAATGAGTTGCCTGGGTATAATGCAAAAGTTAAGCATTCTAGTGCTGATTTTTATAAGAATGATTTGATGGATAGTATTCTTAATGAACGAATCTATAATGCTACTAGTGTTGCGGAGGTTAGTGATGCGGCTAGATTGCTATATCGTGTTGATGAGATGAATGCTGAGCAGCGTAGAAATTTAAACTATTCTATGTGGCGTGCCCAATATAATGCTGTAACCGAAGTCCATATGCATACTGATAAGGGCGGGCTTTCCTATACACTGCCGTTTCCAGCTTTCAAAGGTGGCACACAATCTGCCCCTATTCCGAATGTGAAAGATACTAATACATTGGTGTATACATTTAACCATCCTTTTATTTATACTAGTTTAGTTGTGGATAATCATCCGTATGAGCAAAGTGCTCAGTATTTGGGCAAACCCTATAATGAATTGAAGCAAGACTATGTACGTACTGCATTGCAGGAACAATGGTCACATATGAATCAAGATCAGTTTGATATATCCAGTATTGATGGTAGCACTTTCAAAGGGGAAAGGGTTATTAATGGCCGTTGGAGTACCATGAAAACTAAAGGCGATCCTACCTTTGTGGCAAATGATATTTCTTTTGCCTTAAATAATGAGCCTGATACGCAATATGTACTTACCTTGATGGTTAGAGAAGATGGCGAGCGAGGTATTGGTAAACGAGGCATCGAAGATATTATCGCTAATTACATTGTGCCTAATATTACTTCATTAGATCGGTTAAATAAGGATAGTCATTTTGAAAGCTTTAATAACTATAATTATCGGGTATTAAATGATGCCGTTGAGGAAGCATCCGGTAATGAGCATATTAAAATATATAAGGATCCTACAGGTATTTCGCAGATGATAGAAGTATATCCTGTTGAGCATAAGGGGGAAATCTGGGCTAATCTTGTTGACATTGTCACAATCTCTGAAGCACAGTTAAAAGCTAGAAAGAATATGCGTAGTGGTAGCCATACGTATATATGGAATGATGGTGTTCCTGGCGTGTTGGTAACATTTGAATATGAAGATGGTATTAGTGAGTGGCGATTTAGCACGCAAGATGCACATAATCTTTATATACATACAATCCATTATAAATATGATGCGAATCGAAAGAGTTTGCCAGCACTTGCAGGAATCGCCTCTGATGCGAAGATTTCAAATCTAGGTGATACATATAAGGGCGAAGTAGATTTTTTATGATATAATTGATATCAAAGTGAGGTATAAATGGTTTGGACGCCAGACTTCGCTTCTAATGTTTATAATTGAAGAAATGGTCTGACTTCACAGTCGGGCCTTTTTTCATGTTTAAATGTAGGTGTCAGCTGTCAAGGTCCCTCTTGCCATACATTTTTAAGACTATAGCAATTATTGTATTTAATACAAATAAACCTGCAAAGCACACTAAAGCCATGGAATACCCATATCCTGCCTCGTGAAAGTAAGATACAATCATGGGACCAGCAATGCCTGCTAAGCCCCAGGCTGTTAGGATACGGCCGTGAATGGTAGAGAGTTGGCGTATACCATAAAGGTCTGCAAGGTATGCTGGCATATAAGAGAAACCTCCGCCGTAACAGGTGATAATGAGGAGTATTAAAATCTGGAATGTTAATGCACTATTGGTTTGGGACAGTAAATAGAAGGCAATGATTTCCATGATAAAGAATAATATATAAGTTTGTGCTCGTCCAAGGAAATCAGAGATTGTGGACCATACAATGCGACCACCACCATTGAAAATGCCAATAATACCGACTAGAGAGGCCGCAGCTGCTGGTGTCATGCTAATGGTTTCTTGTGCCATTGGGGATGCTAGAGATAGGAGCCCAATACCGCAGGTAATATTAACAAAGAAGACCCACCATAGAGCACTGAATTGCCATGTTTTCATAGCATCATTAGCTAGCATACCGTGATTATGTACGTACATGGTAGATTTATCTTGATTAGAGCGTGTCGGTTCTTTTGGAGTAGGTGCTTTCAAATAAAGGGAAGAAGCACTCATAACTATAAGATAGGTGATACCAAGGATAATGAAATTATTTACTAAGCCCACCAAAATAACATGGCGAGGAGGCCGCTTCTTTTAGGACCAATTTTCTCTGCAAAGGATCCAAGAAAACCTGCAGATAGACCAAGCATTAGAATGGCTAGTGAAAATGTCCATGTTGTTTGTGATAAGGTAAATCCCGTATCTACCATGATAGGGCGCGTGAGCACGCTCCATGCATACACGCTACCGATGGATATGTGCAGTCCAATAGCTGCAAGTGCGATAAGCCAACGATTTCTCATAAAAAAACTCCTTTCATATACGTGAGATTATCAAAAATTGATAAAGAAGCATTTGCTATGAGATGGCAATAAAAAAAGACCATCTGAACAAAAGCTTGCCCAGACGGTCGGCTATCACACGATGTGTGCTACTGTGCATGTAGTCAATTCTACGTATCCGTCAGCCCAGTAGGAAGATGAAATAAATATACCAATTGACAATATATTTTGTCGGTGATATAAGTCACTATGTTACTAAACTATTACAGAATGCTTTAATTTACATGAATTTGTTATAAGGTTATATTACTTATAAGTGTGTTTTTTGATTCGTGGTGGTTTTATATGTTTTACAATTACGATAGATATAGCAATTGTAAAAGCTATCAAAAAGGATTCTTTTGCGAAGCTAATGGCAATAGTTTCTTGTCCCATTAGCATATAATAAATGGATCGATAAAAGCTGAGCCCTGGTAGTAAAGGGAATAAGCTAGTCATTAGGAAAACTATAGCAGGGCATTTCCGTTTAACAGCCAATATTCTTGATGCTATGGCGATGATAAAACCACTGATGAATATGGAGAGCATAACATTAGACTGTAGTGAAGATAATGTTAAGAACAAGAACCATGAGATGAATCCTAATATTGTACAATCGATAAAATGTTGTTTAGCTACACGGAATAAGATTGCAAATGCTGTAGTACCAATACCAGCCATTATACTACGCATAAACATAGAGGTTAAGGAATTAGTATCTAAATTAGAGGTATAAAGAGGAATCATTTGTGTGTTGAAGAGTAGTGATTGTACTACTGCGACCCCTACAGCCATTGAAATACAGGTAAGTAACGCGCCCATCATAAGGGTTATTCCTGTATTATAGTTATTCTGGCTATACTCTCTAATAGCATTGACGAAAGGAACTCCGGGAACAATGTCAATCATGGCTCCTAGTAATATAACTGATAGGTTGGAGCCTAATTCAAAGTGGATAAAGAGATTACCCAATAAGGCTATTAGAATACTACCTAAAATGGTAATCAATACATCAGAGCTAAGTATGCGTTTAATCGTACACATATAGACGCCTAATATTAAGCCTATAATACCTGCAATTATAGAGTCTGTTATAGAACTACCAATTGCATAGCTAAAGCCCGAAGCTCCTAACGTATAAGCTACTAATCTCCAAAAAAAAGAATAGTCTGACATGGTATCAATTTGATTAAGTTCACTTTCAATCTCCTCAATAGTAATATTTTTTTGTGTGATACGTCGGGAGAGAGCATTAACAGATTCAATTTTGCTGAGGTTAATATCGACTTCAGGAACGTTACAAATACGAGTAATTTCAGTTCCATCAGCTTTCTTAGCAGTTGCAAAAATACCTCTATTGGATACGTAGGCTTCTAAATCTTTAAAATTCATAGCTCGTGCTATGTAGTTCATAGTATCCTCTGTACGACTGATTTCGGCGCCACTGCTAAGTAGTATTTTTCCAGCTTTTAGTATAATTTCTAATTCCACACCTGTCATTATTTCCTCGTTGTTCATTTTACTTCATTGTTATTTATATTGGACTTTTTGATAGGTCTATCTTTAGAAGATTCAGTTGATTTTGATTCTTCCTGTTGTTCTTGTAGAATATTGATATTTTGATGTATAACTTCTTCGTCTATTGAGAGATGCTCTTCTACATAGTCTTTTAGCTCTTGAACTGTTTCCGTATTTGAAAGTATTTCTTTTGCTTCATTATGAATATCTTCTTTAAGAGATTTTGTATCTGCTTGACTAATATCACCTAATGTATGGAATAGTTCGCGTTCTTTTTCTGAAAGATTTTTGTGAGGACTATGTTTTTTTAATGATAAATGGAGCATCTTTCTTCGGAAGAGTTTTTCCATAATGATATCTTTACGATCACGGAGCCAGCCATAAATAAGAATAATTAGGAGTAATAGTCCCATATAACCGAGAATTGGGTAGAGGATACTAATCAAATCTTTAAAACCAAAGAAACTACATATATATCCTATGATTACTACAGAAATAATAACAATTCTCATTCTTTTTGTGCTGCCGTTGGCAAAACGTCTAGCAATAGAATAAAAAAGAGAGAATGCTGTATTAAAAATAAGTGAAAAGACTGTGATTGCATATATATATGCTAGCCAAGGATGAATTTGATTGGCAATAGCAAGAATCGGCAAATCTGCATCTTTTACTGTATCTAGATTTGCAAAAATAGAGATAGCAGCTATAAAAACAACTAATCCGACTAATAGGCCACCACGAGTGCCACCTTTTTCTGCAATACCAATACGAACAACAGAACCACCTAAAATAAAGGCCATAGAAACAGCTGTCATAGCACATAGAGAATAATAATTAATGACAGAAAACCATACATTGCTTGTGGCTGGTTTGATTGTGTGGGCTATAGCCTCTAATGTAGTCCAATCATGACTTTTACCAATAAAAGAGTAGCCTGTAATGATGAATATCATAACAATCATGATAGGAGTAAAAACACCTAGAACACTGGTTATTTTGTCAAAGTTCATAAATGATACGGTTATGATTAAAAGTGAGCAAATTAATCCACCAAGCCAAAAAGGGAATCCAAATTGTTGTTCTAAGTTTGAGCCTGCGCCAGCAATCATAACAAATCCCATAATAAAGCTACCAGAGATTAGTACAAAATCAAGTATTCTTGTAATAATAGGATGGGAAATCTGTGTAAAAACTTCTTCATGATTGTCTGCACGATAGTAGCTCCCCAAAGAAAGCATGATTTTACCAAATGCGGCATTTAATAGACCTAGTAATAGAACACCAATAAGACCTATTTGGCCAAAACTTATAAAATATTGTAGAAGATCTTGTCCACTCGAGAGTCCTGCACCTACAATAACACCTATGTAGGCAAATGCAATTTTCCATGATTGTTGCATTATATTTTCCTCCTTTCAAATACATAACTTAGTATACAAAATAATATTATATCATACTAATGATTCAGTTTATGGAAACCTCACCG
>OKWX01000313.1_pt1 | contig 13747 bp, 10 predicted proteins | sample 1607241 | NCBI WGS metagenome assembly OKWX01 (sample SAMN07501071, study PRJEB24779) | human gut metagenome | isolation source: stool | host: human infant | place: USA: Pittsburgh, PA
CTTGATGCGGTCATCGGAGAAGGTGGTTTAGGTCTAAGTGGTGGTGAGCGTCAACGGGTTGCCTTAGCACGTGCATTTTTGCGAAAGGGTCAAGTGTTAATTCTCGATGAGGTGACGGCACATCTTGATGTAAAAACAGAAGCTATTATAAGCAGTGCTATCAAACGTTTGATGGATAATAAAATCGTCATTATCATTGGTCATCGTCTACAAACGATGCATTGGGCATCTACACTATACGTTTTGAAACATGGACATATTATTCAACAAGGTTCTTATGCGAAGCTTCTCTCAGTAGATGGTTATTTTAAGGACCTTGTTACCTCTGGTTTAGGTGAATTTTCTTCAACTATCGAAGAACAATTAAAAACAGAAAAGTCATTTAGCTTAGAACATAGAGAAGAGATTGATAATTCAATTTGTGTAGATAATCAAGATGCTTACGTATTGGGGAAAGATACAATACAGACTCCTGAGGTTTCAACTTTTAAGCTGGGCATACAAGGATGGAAATTATTATTTACTGTGCTGAGCCCTGCAAAGTGGTCGTTAGTATTAGCTTTGATTTTTACATTCTTAACGGTATTTATGAATGTGGGCTTATTAACTGTATCTGCGTGGTTATTGGCATCAGCTGCATTGCAACCGGGACTTACTTATTTGAGCCTTGCTATTGTGGGCGTCCGCTTCTTTGGTGTTAGTCGTGCTGTATGTCGTTATTTTGAACGGTATACATCTCATCGTATGGCGTTCCAAGGTCTGTATGGGTTGCGTGTATGGTTTTATGCTCATTTAGAACCATTGGCGCCGGCTATTCTTAAACGTTTTGGTGCAGGGGATATGCTAGGCCGCATTATGGGGGATATAGAGGTACTACAATTTTTCTACTTGCGTACGTTGATTCCGCCTGCAGCAGCCATTGCTTTAACTATTTTAGTTGCCTATGGTGTGTCTACGATTGATAATAGTTTGGTTGCGCCTATAGTTTTAGCAGCCTTTATATTAGGTCTAGTTTTGCCTTTAGTTGTATATGCTCATAACAAACAATCGTTGACGGCGATTGGACCTCAACAAGGGGAATATAAATCCTTATTAAGTGATACCATGGATAGCTTGGAGGATGTCATTAGCTACGGCAATGAACAGTTAGTATACGATCGTATTCAACATATGATGAGTACTGTGGATGCTAATAAAGGTATTATCGAGCGAGGTATGAACTTAGGCAATACGCTGTTCCTAGGTGGAGTCCAAATTACAGTTGTTATTGTAGCCATATTGGCAGCCAATGCGTTGACCGGAGCTTGGGCCAGTGTTATGGTAGCAGTTGCTGCTATTGGTACACAAGCTTGGTTTGAGGCCTTACAACCTATGATCGCTGCCGTTCATCATGGTGCTGAAAGTAAAGTGGCTACGAGTCGTCTCACAGCACTTGCACATGAGCCAATTCCAGTAGTAGAACCAAACGCACCAAAACCATTTAATGCTAATCGAGAGATTACATTTTCTGATGTATCCTTTGGTTATGATGCACATCGTCGTATTTATGAACATCTTAGATTAGACATTAAACAAGGTCAATCGATTGCTATTGTTGGCGCTAGTGGATCTGGTAAGACTACATTGTTTAATATGCTTGAGCGATTATATGACTACAGTGGCTCAATCCATGTTGGTGATGTAGAGTTAAAGGATATTTCTATCGATACATGGCGTAATGCTTTAGGCACGATAACGCAAGATACTTATATTTTCCATGCGTCCTTTGAAGATAATATTCGACTAGCAAGACCGGATGCCTCAGAAGCTGATTTAGAGTATGCTATTGATCGTGCTTCGTTGCGCTCTGTAGTGGAACGCTTGCCAGATGGTATTCATACGATTGTTGGTAGTGGTGGTCATGGTCTAAGTGGTGGCGAACGACAACGGGTTGCTTTAGCTCGACTATTCTTGCGAAAACCTCAAGTTGTTTTGTTAGATGAACCATTAGAAGGTTTAGACCAAGTAACGAGGAAGGCTCTGCATCGTGATTTGATGGAATATGTACAGGATAAAACATGCTTATATATTACACATCAGTTAGAAGGATTAGAGCAAATGGACCGTATCTTATTTATGGATAAAGGTCAAATTATAGAAGATGGAACTTATGAAGAGTTAATTGCGCTTCGTGGTCATTTCTACGAATATTGCTACCTATCTATGGCAAGTATTCAATAAAAATAAATATCAGTTAAATTATCTATTATAGCTATTAACTTATAATAGGCTAAATATTAAACTACAGTAATAAAGCCCCTTTTACTATGTAAAAGGGACTTTATGTATGCCTATATTTAATAGTATATGTAGTAGTCTTTTATCGATAAATCATGCAATATATGGTATAATTTGTATATCAAAAGCTATTTTTTGTTGCCCTTGGAGGGGTTATGACTAAGATCTTCACCAAAATACGAGCGTTGGTGGATGAAGCATTATCTGATCGTGATACAGCGGTGGATAAGGTGCCTACTATAGAAAAAGCACCTGTAGAACAAGATTTATTCGACCATCGTTTACTATATATAGAAGAAGACACAGTTAATCGTATGTTGAGGGCTGCTCTTCGCAATCATTGGTTCTTCTACGCTGTAACGTTTGAATTTGAACCAAACAATCAAATATTCCTATCCATTATTACTAAATGGGGGAATGTGATCAATGTGGAATTCACCTTAGAGGATTTATGGTTTGATGATTACTCATCATCTTTTGCAATCCGTCTCGATACAAATAATATAGATACAGGTGGGTTTATTTTAAACTCTATCCTACACTTATTAGGTAACTGGTGCCTCAGTCTCTTTGGTATATTCTTTAATCCTATTGCACTAGGTGAGAAGGGATCTACTATGCGTTTCGAGAAAAAGGGGATTATCCAGTTCGATTTATTACCAAATACACAAGTAAAAAAATTTATACCTTTGCCTGAACGACATATCGGTAGTAATGGTCCTGTTCTATTGGGGAACCCTCGTACTAGTCAATCTGTTTTACAGTTAGATTACTATGCGTTCCATGACCCAGTAGATACATTCACTGTACCAGATGTACCAACCCGTACTAGCTGGCTTCGCTCTATTGATATTGCGGCAGTTCTCTTATTGCCAATCGGCGTGTGGATTACCTTTATTATCTTGCATCACTACTTGCCAACAGAAACTTTAGAATTCTCATTCTCCACATATTTCTTGATTTCCTTAGGGATTTTTATTATATCCTTCTTGGTTATGAATATTCCGAGATATTTGTACATGTACTTTGATTCTCGTAAACAGTGGCAAAGTGCATTTGTGCATAACAACATCAAGATACAAATGCGTAAGTTACACCGTCGCATCTTCATGCAGCAGGCTACACTTACATCTGATTGTGATGAAGATACGGCTAATGAAAGCCAAGAGCGAATTAAACATTTATTATTACAAATTCGTGATAAGCGGTTCCTCGCAAATCGACTTAAAATTGCTGACGATGATAGAATGCGTAAGCAAAAGGTTAAGTTTATTATCGCCTATATCGGTTGTACATTGATTGAGTTAATGTTACTCATGAATTATTAGACATTGATTACTAAATGGCTGAAATAACTGAATAGTTTATAGTAAAGAAAAAACGTATCTCTTTCTAGAGATACGTTTTTTTTATGAAGTAGGACATGTTATGAGTTAACGCTTTTTACGACGTTTGCGAACGGTTTTTCTAATTTCTCGTTCTGTTTCTGATTTAGGTTGTTGCATTGACTCATAAGTTGGTCTATTCACAGACATAAATGGAGGATTCCCATATTGATTTGGTTCCGGTTGTCCCGGTAAAACCCAAAAGAGGAAGCCTATGAGCCATACGAAAAGTTCAAGCAAGTAATTGAATGGCGATACAGCAGAATAGGTGTTGATGAAAATGATGATTACCGACCATAGAATCCCTGCCCAAGCATTAAAGCCGATATCATGAATACGACGGCCAAATAAGATGCAGGATAATGGGAATAAGGATGCTAATAAAATCCATATAACAACCCTTGTAAACCAATAGGCTGGTAAAGAAACAACAAAGTCCAAGAATACATCATCAATGTAGTGAACGATGTGGAATAAAATCATTAAAACAATGAAGCATATGATAAATTGTAGTCGATTTAACCGTCCCGTTAGATTAAAAATCGATAATCCCATACGTCGACCTTGAAATGCAATGAGTAAACCGACAGTACATATGAGTAGTGTTCGTAATACAACATAGAGTAAATCCATAAGTTCCCCTTTATTTATAGCTTATAGTTGAGTTAATTCTGGCAAGACTAGCTCAAAGGCTACACCTTGTTTCATTGATTTTACAGTATCCACTGTGGCTTGAATCGCCTTGGTAGTAAAATTCATTGCTAACTCTGCCGCATCATAAGGTGAATATCCCCTCATTACTGCACCGGATAATACAGCAGTAAAGATATCCCCAGTTCCTGTAGCTTTCACAGGGATAAGAGGAATATCATAAGTTTTTAAATAATCAGTTGGCCCATCATAGACAGCGATAACCGCATGCGTTTCCGATGGTACGCTGGTCATGATAACCATGTCAGGCCCCATTTGGTACAGCCTTTTGCAACGATCACGCAATTCATCATCGCTAATAGGATCTGTAGAAAATGGAATATCTAATAAGAAACAAGCCTCCGTGTAATTAGGCTTTACAATATGAGCCTTGGAAACAAGTTGGCGCATAGCTACTACCATATCAGGTGTATAAATAGAATAGAGACGACCATCATCTGCCATAGCAGGATCGACGATAATCATTTGCCCATTATTGCCAAATCGATCGATGGCTTCTTCCACGAGATGAATTTGTTCTGGCGATGCTAAAAAACCACTTACAATAGCGTGAAAGTCGATTTCGTTTTTATCCCAGCAGTCCATAAAATCTCTCATATGTGCCGATAAATCTACAAACTCGTAGTGTGGATATTCTAAGTGATTACTCAATACAGCTGTTGCCAATGGAACCGCTTGGCAACGCATAGCGCTGATGATGGGAATCATAACGGTTAGGGCACAACGGCCGATGGAGCTCATGTCTTGAATTGTTAAGACTCTAGGTACTTCTGTCATAGACACCTCCAAAATATTATATATTTTATTGTACGTTATGTAAGGCTTTCTGTAAATGTAATGATGTAATTCATGAAATTAACTTCATAATGTAGTATAATAAAACAGATAGACTTTTTATGGAGGATAGTGACAATGACAAGGTATGTGTTTCGACGCCTAGGTGGCGCAATCATAATCTTATGGGTCATCATTACCGTAACATTTGCATTAATGCATGCAATTCCGGGGGGACCTTTTACAACTGAGAAGAAATTACCACCTCAGGTGAAAGCAAGTATTGAAGCAAAGTATCATCTTGATGATCCTGTGTGGAAGCAGTATGGTGATTATTTAGGTGGTGTTATTACTGGTGATTTGGGACCATCATACAAGTATGAAGGCCGTAGTGTAAACGATATTATCAGCGATGCATTCCCAATTTCTGCACAACTCGGCTTATTATCATTAATGGTGGCTGTAGTAGGTGGCATTGCAGCAGGTGCTATTAGTGCTATGCGCCCTAATGGTATCGTTGATTATGCAGTAACCGTATTATCTACAATTGGCATATCTGTGCCTACCTTTATTATTGGTGCTGTTCTTGTATATGTGGTGGGCTTTGAACTAGGCTGGTTCCCAGTAGCCTTATGGCGTGGTCCATCTTATATGGTGCTACCAGTATTAACGTTAGCTGCACAACCGATGGCATTCATTGCACGCTTAACACGCAGTGGGTTGCTTGATGTGTACCAACAAGAATACATCCGTACAGCTCGCGCCAAAGGCTTGAGTTCTTGGACTATTTTGACACGTCATGCGTTAGGGAATGCTATTTTGCCAGTTATTACCTATTTGGGGCCATTGGCTGCCAGTCTTTTGACAGGTAGCTTTATCGTAGAAACGATTTTTGCTATTCCAGGCCTTGGACAGTATTTCGTAACATCTATTTATAACCGTGATTACACTGTTATTCTTGGCATTACGATTTTCTATAGTGCTCTTGTAGTATTTCTTAATATCTTAGTGGATATGATTTATCCATTAATTGATCCACGTGTTACGACAGAGGAGGGGACAGATGAATAAGGAAGATTTTTTACCTATTGAACGAACCCCTCAAGAAGAAATTACAAGCTTTATAAAACGTCCTAGTAAATGGGCGAGATTTAAAGTGAATCGTTTAGCTGTAGTAGGGGCTACAATCATCTTAGTGATGATTGTACTAGCAATCTTAGGGCCACTTATTTCTCCGTACACCTATGCGGATCAATCCCTAATCGATGCGAACCAAAGTCCAAGCTTTAGTCATTGGTTTGGTACCGATACATTAGGTCGAGATATTTACACTCGCGTTATGTATGGTGCTCGTATTTCCTTAACTATCGGTTTTGTAGCGGCGTTTATCAATCTTGTTATCGGCGTTACCTATGGCGGTATTGCAGGTTACCTTGGTGGTAAGGTTGACCGCATCATGATGGGGCTGGTAGATGTATTGTACGGTATTCCACTTTTACTATATGTAATTTTGTTGATGGTTGTACTTGGCCCTGGCTTAACATCTATTTTCGTAGCATTGGGCATTGCGTACTGGCTGAATATGGCCCGTATCGTACGTAGTCAAATTTTGAAAGTTAAAAACGAAGAATATATCATTGCTGCTGAAGCGATGGGCATTCCCAAATATCGCATTTTATTGCGTCATATTTTGCCAAACTGTGTAGGTCCAATCATTATTACTTTGACATTGGCCATCCCAGAGGCTATTTTTACAGAAGCATTCCTTAGTTTTATCGGCTTAGGTGTAAACGCACCTATGGCGAGCTGGGGCGTATTAGCTTCTGAAGGGATTAGTAGCATGCGCTCTTATCCGTTCCAATTGATTTTTCCTGCTGTTGCCATTAGTGTTACCATGCTTGGTTTCGCATTCCTTGGCGATGGCTTACGTAATGTGTTAGACCCTAAGGAAGGAGATAGATAATGAATAACGCAATTGTTGATGTGCGCAATGTGTCCATTACCATCGATACCTTCCAAGGCCCTTTACGGGTTATTCGCAATCAAGATATCTCCTTACAACCAGGTGAGATTTTAGGTATTGTTGGTGAATCCGGCTGTGGTAAATCAGTGCTAGTTAATTCATTAATGGGATTACTACCATATGGTAAAACAAAAATCAAAGCCGATACATTTATGATTGATGGCAATGATTGCCTTGAGTTCACTGAAGATGATTGGAATGAATTGCGCGGTACTACTGTTGCTATGGTATTCCAAGATCCTATGACATCTTTGAATCCAATCATGACGATTGGGGAGCAACTGTATGAGGTTATCCATCGTACTAATGCATATGGTGAGGATTATGACGAACGAGCTATTGCTATCGACTTGTTAAAGAAGATGGGTCTTTCTACACCGGAAAGACGATTGTCTCAATATCCTCATGAGTTAAGTGGTGGTATGCGTCAACGCGTTTGTATTGCCATGGCTGTGGCGGGGCGTCCAAAGATTTTAATTTGCGATGAACCTACAACGGCTCTTGATATTACAACAGAGGCTCAAATCTTACGCCTTATGCAAACATTAGCTGTAGAAGCTGGTATTGGGATTATCTTTATTTCTCATAACTTACGTGTTATCGCTCAAATTTGCGATCGCGTTATGGTTATGTATGCTGGTAAATGTGTTGAATCTGCTACAGTGGAGGGCATCTTTAATGAACCTCGCCATCCGTACACATTAGGGTTATTGCTCGCTTTGCCACAAGGTAAATGGCATGGTGAGTTAAAAGCCGTTGAAGGTCAACCGCCAGATTTGTTTGATTTGCCGCGAGGTTGTGCATTTAATCCACGGTGCAAGTGGGCTATGCGCATCTGTGGTAATCGGATTCCTATGGTGACAAATGTTGGTGAAAATCATCAATTTACATGTTGGTTAGCTAAGTTGGAGGGACTTTAATGAGTTACGTATGGGAAACTGACAATCTCGTTAAAGAGTTCACTCTGTCAGGAGGCTTATTTAAGCCAAAACACACGGTACACGCTGTACAAGGCGTGAGCCTATATCAATCACCAGGGGAAACCCTAGGTATCGTAGGTGAGTCTGGATGTGGTAAATCTACATTTGGCTACACTTTGATGGGCTTACATCAAGCTACATCAGGTTCTATTTATATGAACGGTCGTCAGATCGATCCGTATGTGGATCGAAAAGATGTTCATCCGGTGATGCAAATGGTATTCCAAAACCCTTATGCATCTCTTAATCCACGTCTTACAGTTAATGCAATTCTAGAGGAACCGTTGGAGCTAGATCCAAAATATACACCTCGTGATCGTGTTATTCGTGTAAAAGAAGTGCTTGATCAAGTTGGTTTGAACATGTCCTTTGGTGAGCGTTATGCTCATGAATTGTCTGGTGGCCAACGTCAACGTATCGGTATTGCACGGGCTCTTATTATGCAGCCACAGTGTATCATCTGTGATGAACCGATTTCAGCATTAGATGTATCAATTCAAGTACAAATTATGACCCTACTTGAACGATTACAAGAACAACATGGTATTTCGTACCTCTTTATTTCTCATGATTTAAATATGGTGCGCTACATCAGTCATCGCATGGTAGTTATGTATTTAGGGGCTGTTATGGAAGAAGGTCCAGCATTGGATTTATATGAATTTCCACAACATCCTTATACTCGTGCTTTGACCGCCTTAAACGGTCCTGTTATACCGCATGCTCCAATTGGAGCACCGCTTAAAGGGGACCCACCAAATCCACTAGATCCACCAAAAGGTTGTTTGTTTAGTGGTCGATGCCCAGAAGCAGAAGGTCGTTGCTTTACTGAACGTCCGCCTCTACGCGATTGGGCAGATCGCCGCATCGCATGCTGGCACATATAATGGGAGAATAGTATGGAAAAGTTACTTGTTGGCAAGTCCTTAGAACATCAACTCGATACAGTTATCAAAGAATTAGCACCAAAGGGGAACATATCCTATGTAGTGCTTCAATTTGACGACGAAGAGGAACCGACTATTATCGCTTCTAAAGGGGAAGATACGGTACACTCTAGTGCAAGTTTGATTAAGGTACTCATTATGGAGTATGTATTCCATTTAGCTCGTACAGAGCAGTTGGACCTTAATGATACAGTTCCTCTATCTAGAACACCGCGTGTTGAAGGCGGTGGTGCATTACAAGAATTGATAGCAAAGCATAGCTTTACGTATCTTGAGTTATGTCGTCTTATGATGGTTCTTAGCGATAATATGGCGACAAATTTACTCATTACTGTTCTAGGCATGGAGAATATCAATGCTCGTGCAGAACAGCTTGGTGTAGATGAGATAGAACTTAATCGCATGATGATGGACTTTGAAGCTCTCGCCGAAGGCCGTGATAATCGTATGACTGCTATGGCGTTAGCTCGTCTCTATAAACACATTTTTGAATGTCGCGATAGAGATTTTTATGGCCGAGAAATGTGGAACATTTTAGGTCGCCAACAATTCCGTGATATTTTGCCATTTTATTGGGGAGAAGATGTACGCTTTCACCATAAAACAGGATCCCTTGATCGCGTAGAGCATGATGGGGGCATATTGGAAACGTTTAGAGGTCATTTTTGCTTTATCCTTTTGATGAGCGATATTGATAATGACCGAGGTAAAGAGTTAGGCGCTCGAGTAGGGCGTATCATGAAAGAATTTGTAGAGGAAGCATTGCCATGATGGATAAACGAAATTTGTTAAAACTCATGGTCCTTGCTCTTGGGGTGAGTGTGCTCTTGTTTGTATTTGGTTATCCTCGCGGGGAACAACCAATTGATGAGCATACAATCCGATATGTTATTGTGCAGGAACCATCCACATTGGATCCAGCAAAGTCTACTACCTCTCCGGAGGCAACGGTTCAACTCCAATTATTTGACGGTTTAGTTCGTTTAAATGATGAAAGTGAACCAGAGGCAGCACTTGCTAAAAGCTGGGATATTTCTGATGATGGTCGCGAGTATACCTTCCATTTGCGACCAGATTTAAAATGGTCCAATGGAGAGCCATTGACGGCTCATGATTTTGAATACGCTTGGAAACGCGTATTAGACCCTGAAGTCCATGCGGACAATGCATATATGTTATATGTATTAAAAAATGGCGAAGCCTTTAATAATGGTGATGCCAAAGCTGAAGACGTTGGTGTTAAGGCCATCGATGATGATACATTGGTGGTTACCTTAGAAAATCCAACAGCTTATTTCTTAAAATTATTAGCATCTCATAGTTACTATCCAGTAAGTCAAAAGGCTGTAGAAGCTCATGAAAACTGGGCTGCTAATGCAGATACATTCGTGTCTAATGGTCCATACCGCTTATTATCTTGGAAACATAATGGGGAAATGGATTTCATTAAGAATCCAGATTACTGGGATGCGGATTCTGTGAAAACAGAGAAGATGAATTGGCCTATCAGTGAATCCCAAAGCACACGCCTTACATTGGTTGAAGGTGGCGAAGCAGATATGACTGTTGAGCCTCCTGTAGCGGATCAAAAACGCTTAGAAGAGGCTGGTCTATTACATATTGGACCTATGCTTGGTAACTATTATTACGTATTTAATGTGAAAGCAGAACCTTTCACAGACCCTGAAGTACGTAAAGCATTCTCCATGGTTATCAACCGTGCTAATATCGTTAACAATATTGTTCGTGGAGGTAAAGAGGCTGCTTATGCATTTGTTCCATACGGTATGCTTGAAAGCAACGGTCGTGAAGACTTCCGTGAAGCTGGTAGCTATCTCGTTTACGAAGATGTAGAGCAAGCGAAAGAAATCTTGAAACAAGCTGGCTATGATAAGAATCATCCATTGCCTCCAATTACGATTTTGTATAACACAAGCGAATTACATAAAGCGATTGCTGAAGCTGTACAGGATGCATGGGTAAATGCATTTGGTGCAGATGTGCGATTACAAAATCAAGAGACAAAGGTATTCTTAGCTGATCGCGAAGCTGGTAAATACCAAGTAGCTCGTGCTTCTTGGGTTGCGGATTACAGTGATCCACAAAACTTCTTAGAGGTGTTCTCTGCTGAAGACAACGATAGTCAGTACCATAGTGAAGACTATAACGAGTTAATCGCTCGTATTCGTACGACACCAAATGGGGCTGAACGCGATGCATTGATGCATCAAGCAGAAAAGATGATTTTTGATGAAGCTCTAGTAATGCCATTATACTTTACAACACAACCATATGTAACAAACGGAAGTATTCAAAATTATTTCTGGACTACATTGGGCCTTGTTGACTTTAAAAAAGCATACAAATAAGATACACTTAAGACGTACACATTGTGTACGTCTTTTGTTATATTTTACGAGGATATATGAACTGGATTGAACCAAAGCGCTTAGCGCCTGGGATGACCATAGGTATTATGGCTCCTGCTAGTGCAAGCGATGAAGATTTACATAGAATAGAAGACATTTGTAACGCAAGGGGCTATAATGTGCTCTTTGGTGAAAGTGCACATCGTAAAGGACTCTATGGTGGTACACCAGAGGAGCAAGCCCAAGAGTTTCAATATATGATGACCACCGCACCTTGTGATGCGGTGCTAGCTTTGCGCGGTGGTTACGGAACGATGCGTTATCTAGATTTATTAGATTATAAGGCCATACGTAAATATCGTAAGGCTTTTATAGGGTATAGTGATTGTACAGCTCTTCATATGGCTATTAATCGATATAGCCGACTTATTACCTATCACGGGCCGATGGGCGTCGACTTTAAAGAAGAACGTAAGGCAGATATAGATGCTTTATTTGTAGCTGTAGAAGGTAAATTACAAGTTATAGAACCATTACCTGAACCGCCGCGTGGTGCCATTGGTACTGAGCTAGGGGAAGGGATTTTACAGGGCGGCAATATGACGATGCTATCAATGTTGTGCGGAACACCTTATTTTTTAGAGGAGAAATCTTGGGAGGATACCTTACTATTCATTGAAGATGTAGGGGAAGCACCGTATAAGCTAGATCGCATGTTACAACAATTTCGCCTCAGTGGTTTGTTGAGTCGCATAAAAGGACTGGTCATCGGTACATTTACAGATTGCGAAGGTGACGAAGATGAACGGGATTATGATTTAGGCTATGAAGCACTACGATATATGGAAGATAATCGAGATCCTAAATTACCAGAACCTTTTGTATGCTATGTACCAACAGGTCATGGAACGCCGCATCAAACACTACCATTAGGTGCAACGATTAACTTTAGATACATTTCAAACACTATCATTATTCATCCCTATTCGAAATAGACGGACTCTTCTTAGATAGAATAAATAATAAACAGTATAAATTAGATAGTATAAAGGGGCGTTATGACATTACAAGAACGAGAAGCGCAAGCTTGTGCCATTATAGATAATATGGCCCGTGAGTTGCGTAAGCTTTCATTATATTTACACGATAATCCAGAATTGGGGTTAGAAGAGCATAAAGCAGTTAATGTAATTAATCAATTTTTAGAGAACCATAATTTTACATCTCAAGTCGGTTTAACTGATCTGCCAGAGTTACAAACTGCATTACGGGGCGACTATAATTGTGAGGCACATCATAAAATGGCCTTTTTAGGAGAGTATGATGCTTTACCTGAGCTCGGTCATGGTTGTGGACATAATCTCATTGCGATGATGAGTTTAGGCGCTGCGGTTGCTTTTAGTCAATGTGCATCAGAAACATGGGGAACGACCTTCTTTGGATGTCCAGCAGAGGAAACCATTGGTGGTAAGGTATATATGGCGGAGGCAGGGCTATTTAAAGGCTATGAGGCAGCACTCATCATTCATCCAGGCGGTGAAAATGAGGTGGGCGGCACATCGTTAGCGACGCATCCCTTAGAGGTAACCTTCCACGGTCGATCCTGTCATATCGCATCACTTACTGATTCCGGTATTAATGCGCTAGATTGTGCTGTAGATTTATATCAAAGAATCAAAGAGTTAAAGAAAACATTCCCTAAAGGGGCTATTGTTGGGGCTATCTTTACCGAAGCTGGTACGGCGCCAAACGTGGTAACTCCTAAGGCGACGATTCGGATGACCGTTCGCGGTAGAACGGTAGATGATTTAGAATGTATTATTTTGCCTGCTATTAAAGCGGCTGCTCAGGAGATTGCAGTTTCCTACGGTGCTCAAGTTGAAATGCATCACTATGAGCCACTCTTTAAGGATATGCGTCAAGATAAACGGTTATTAGATCTCTTTACTGATGTAATGACCGAGTTTGATGAAGCGCCTCGTATCTTGCCTGATGATGAGGCAGATGGTAGCACTGATGTAGGGAATGTATCCTATGAAGTACCAACAGCACAGCCTACTTTGCAGATTGGATTAGGTTTAGAAGCTCATACGCCAGAGTTTACATGTGCGGCTGGGTCTGACTATGGATTAGACCAAGCGATTAAGGGCGCTAAGATTATGGCTGTTGTAGCCTTGCGTTATGCGATGCATAAGTGATGTTCTATTTTTGACATATAGAGGTCAAAAAGGTACAATAGATATAATATTTAAGTAAGTATGAAACAAGCCGTCTTCAACAA
>OKWX01000344.1_pt1 | contig 12561 bp, 8 predicted proteins | sample 1607241 | NCBI WGS metagenome assembly OKWX01 (sample SAMN07501071, study PRJEB24779) | human gut metagenome | isolation source: stool | host: human infant | place: USA: Pittsburgh, PA
CGTTGTGGCCAATGATCAAGAGTGTCCAAATCAGTTAACAAGCGATCCGCATATTCTGTAATGCGCAAGAACCATTGAGACAAATCTTTTTTCTCAACTGGGTTGTCACAGCGCCAGCAGGCACCATCGATAACTTGTTCGTTAGCCAATACAGTATGGCAAGTTTCGCACCAGTTTACTTTTGCTTCTTTTTTATAGGCTAAGCCTTTTTTATAGAACTGCTCGAAGAACCATTGTGTCCATTTGTAGTAATCTTCTTTACATGTTGCAACTTCACGGTCCCAATCATAGGACAATCCAAGTGCTTTTTGTTGCAATTTCATGTTCTCGATGTTATCAAGTGTCCATGTTTTAGGTGCAATACCATGTTTGATAGCTGCGTTTTCTGCAGGCATACCAAAGGAGTCCCAGCCCATTGGATGTAACACGTTAAAGCCCTTCATTTTTTTGAAACGAGCTACTACGTCACCGATGGAATAGTTACGCACGTGACCCATGTGTAAATTACCAGATGGGTACGGGAACATTTCTAATACATAGTATTTTTCTTTGGATTCATCATATTCTGTTTTAAATGTATGGTTATCTTCCCAATACTGTTGCCACTTTTTCTCAATATCTTGGGCTACATATTTTTCATTCATGTAGGGGCCTCCTCATATAGTCAACCTCATTAGTTGCCGTTTTATAATCAATATTTTTATTTTACTACGTACTATGAAAGCAGTCAAACTCTAGCGTTTTACTACTTGTACAGATTTAGTTAATTCGTTTTTAGTAGTTGTATTTTGAACAGATCCATGGCTCTTATAAGATGCAATTTTATCCTTTGCCTCTTGTGCATCACGTTCCTTTTGAACCTTAGCCTCTTCTTCTAAACGCTTTTTCTCTGCCTTGGCTTCTTCAGCTTGACGTTTTTTCTCAGCTTTAGCTTGCTCCGCTTCTTCTTTAGCTTTGCGTTTAGCTAATTCTTTTTCTTCTTTTGCCTTACGTTTTGCTTCCGCTTTAGCAGCTTTGGCCTTTTCTTTTTCTTCTAAACGCAATTTATATTGTTCAAGCTTAGTTAATGGTTTAGTTTCTTCTACTACTGGTTCAGGAACAACCGCTGTAGGAGATTTAGGAATACCACGGCCTAAGTCTTTGCCTTGAATCATAGCAATAGTAGATTCGTCTTCAAAGCCTTTACGCCATGCAGCAAAACCGCCGAGCTGTAATTCTTTTACAAGGTCTAATTTCAAACCTAAAGACGTATTATCTTCAAACCAGATACGGTCGGAACCAGAACCAGTTGGGATAGATAAATAATATAATTTTAATCTATCATCCCATGTCATTTTATCCTTGTAGTTTGCAAAGTAACTACCTATATTTTTCATAGCCAAAGTTTCGCCCTTAGCATAGCCATTTGTATCATGCCATAAGCGCATATAGAATGGCACACCAAGTACTAGTTTTTGGGATGGCACTTCAGAAAGCATTTTTTCTGTATGATTGCGAACCCATGGATAACTTGCTACAGGGCCTGCTGTGGTACTCTTAGCCCATGTTTCGTCATAAGCCATGAGAACTACATAATCTACGGAATTTGCAAAGGCGCCGCGGTTATATACTAAAGACCATTCTGGGCTATCAGAATAACCGGTTACATCAATGGATGTTTTAATATTGTATTGATGTAAATGATTTGATAGATATGCTACAAAGGCTGTTAAACGATCACGGTCAGCATAATCAATATTTTCAAAGTCAAAGTTATACCCATCAAAGCCATAAATATAAGCATATTGAACGAGGTTATGAGCATATTTTTTCCATACAGATTGATCTGCTAAGATACCACTAGTAAAGCCAGGGTCAAATCGATTCGTAATTAAAGGCCATACGTGGTAACCTTTACTCTTATAATCGTTAACATAATCAATACTTACATTAGGACTTGCTTCGAGGCCCAGGCTATGCAATTTAAACCAACTTGGAGAAATAATATTATCCCCGCTAGCATTGAGCTTTGCTTGATATGGAGTTCCCTGTGTTGGCCATGGGTCAAAGGCCCAAGACAATGGCGTTTGCATTGTATATGGAGCTTTCACCGTAGAAGCTTGTGGAGCAGGACCTAATGTTAATTGTCCATTCGTTTTTGTATAGCTCACACCGAGCATAGCTGGATCAGACTCAATATCGACATAGGTCGTACCATTTTTGCTAGTTGTGGGCAATTTTACGGGTTCTCCAACAGCAGCAGGATCTAAAACAATAGTATTCCCTTGCAATACTGTTTGAGGTACATATACCGTATAGGATGTTTTATACTGATTAGCTTCGTAATGACGCGTAGTATTTGCCAAGAATTGATCGATAGGCACTAATACTTCTGCTTGTACAGCTGTACTAGATAATGCAGACATCACCAAAGCTGTTAAAGATTTTAAAATAGTAGATTTACGAATCATGAACTCTCCTAACTCTAGTCCCCTAAAGGGGATATAATTTCAATCTCTATATTATACCATATTATATAGAATTCCTCTCAGTTGTTGCATGAAGGGTACATGTAATTTATAATTTACCTTATACAATACAAGTTATTACATAAGGAGTTTTATATGCATCAATATCTATTTTTTATAGGTGACTTCCCTATCAGGGCTTATGGTGCCATGTTAGCTTTAGCTATCATCTGTGGTGCCTCTGTTGCCTATGTTTTATTAAAAAAAGATGGTCGTGGTTGGCATGAACATATCATCGACTTTTCCATTACTGTTGCCGTAGCGGGCCTCATTGGTGCCAGATTATGGGATGTATTCTTCTTTGATTGGCAGTACTATGGCAATCATTTACTAGAAATCCCCTTTGTATGGCAAGGTGGCATGGCCATTCAAGGCGGTGTCGTTCTTGGCACCATTGCAGGCTATTGGTACTTACGTAAAAATAATATCGACTTTTGGGCTTTTGCCGATTTATTTGCACCAGCATTGATTTTGGCACAATCTGTAGGCCGTATGGCAAATCTCTTAAATGGCGATGCCTTTGGTCATCCTACGGGCGGTAATTTTGGTATTCTCTACCCTGAAAGCACGTTGGCTCATCGCACCTACGGCAATCAACCATTATGGCCAGCCGAAATCTGGGAAGGTCAAATCGACATTCTTATCTTTGTAGCCCTCCTATTATTTAGCTCCTTTAAACATGCTAAAGGTCAAGTATTCGTGCTTTATGCGATTCTCTATTCTACGGCTAGATTCTTCCTTGAATTTTTGCGCGGTGACTATGTAAACTTAACATTAGGCTTAAAATCTGCTCAAATGACTAGCTTGATTGTCATCATCATTGGTATCTGTGTATTTATCTATCTAGGCTATCTAGAAAAGAAAAATCAAAAAATAATTGTTGCTACAGAGACTACAGTTAAAACTAAAAAACGTAAATAAAACAGTAAATAATGAAAAATCCTTCATTCCTAGGTATGTGAATGAAGGATTTTTTATGTAAGTCATAATTTACGATTGACCTAACAAGCTAAATCAATACGTAAATAACTTATCTTATAAATTTTCTTTAGCTTTTAATGCATCCAGTTCTTCTAATGCTCGATTAGCAATGAGTGCATTTTTCTCTTTTTTCTTACGTACTTTTTGAGGCCATGGATCCATGATGCCAAAGTTGACATTCATCGGTTGGAAGTTAGACCCTTCGTAGTTAGAAATATAGTGGCTAAGGGAGCCGATCGCCGTAGTTTTAGGGAAATCAATAAATGAGCGTTCCTCTAAATAACGATCTACTTGAAGACCTACCATAAGACCACTCGCAGCAGATTCTAAATACCCTTCTACGCCTGTCATTTGACCAGCGAAGAATAAACGCGGTTCCTTTTTAAGTTGGAACGCATGATTCAACAACTCAGGAGAATTGATATACGTATTGCGATGCATAACGCCATAACGAACGAATTCTGCGTTTTCAAGGCCTGGAATCATACCAAATACACGCTTTTGTTCGCCCCATTTTAAATGAGTTTGGAAGCCTACCAAGTTAAACATGGTGCCTTCTTTATTCTCCTTACGCAATTGTACTACTGCATAAGATTCCTCATTAGTCCGTTTATCTACTAAACCAACTGGTTTAAGTGGACCATAGCGCAATGTGTCTTCCCCGCGGCTGGCCATGATTTCTACAGGCATACAACCTTCAAAGTAGATTTCCTTTTCAAAATCCTTTGGTTGCACAGCTTCAGCTGTAGTGAGTTCATGCCAGAATGCTTTATATTCCTCTTCTGTCATAGGACAGTTAAGGTAATCTGCATCGCCCTTGTCGTAACGAGATGCAGCAAATACTTTGTCGTAATTTAAAGATTCTGCCGTAACAATAGGAGCTGCTGCATCGTAGAAATAAAAACCTGTTTCACCTGTTAAGGCTTTAATCTTATCGCCTAATGCTTCAGACGTAAGTGGACCAGAAGCAAAGATAACAGTGCCTTCAGCAGGAATCTCAGTTACCTCTTCATTGTGAACTGTAATATTAGGATGTCCCTTTATCTTCTCAGTCACCATTTCACTAAACAAATGACGATCAACGGCCAAGGCACCACCGGCAGGTACAGCAGTCGCATCAGCACATTCCATAATCAGGGAACCTAAACGACGCATTTCTTCTTTTAAAAGACCTACTGCATTTTCAATATTGCCAGCTCGCAAGGAGTTACTACATACGAGCTCTGCAAATTGATCTGTTTGGTGCGCAGGAGAACTCTTCAGGGGGCGCATTTCATATAAGTCTACATGAATGCCACGATTAGCGAGTTGCCAAGCCGCCTCAGAACCTGCTAGGCCCGCACCAATAACAATAACATTTTTATTATTCAACTGTTGTTTCCTCTTTTTTAGCTTTGCTAGACTTTTTTAATTCTTTAGATTTTTCTGATTCTTTAGATTCTTTTACAGTTTCTTCACTAGCTTCGCTTTTTTTCTTTCTTGTTTTCTTTGGTGGTCTAGTTGGACATGTTTCATTGGAACAGAACTTTTTAGTTGTACCATTTTTATATGTCTTTTCAACCATAATAGAACCACATGTTTCACAGAATTCATGGGTTGGTTTATCCCATAATGTAAAGTCACATTGTGGATATCGATTACAGCCGTAGAATAGACGACCACGACGAGACTTACGCTCTACGATTTCCCCATCCTTACATTTAGGGCAAGTTACACCTGTACCTACTGTAATAGGTTTAGTATTTTTACATTCTGGAAAGTTAGAACATGCTAGAAACTTACCATAGCGACCAAATTTATATACCATTGGGCTATTACAAAGTTCACAAGTTTCATCACTTTCCATGGATGCAATTTCAATGCGATCTACATCGCTCGCATCTTCTAGCTCTTTAGCGAATACTTCATAGAAATCAGACAATACCTTTAGATATGTATCCTTACCGGATGCAATAGCGTCAAGTTCTTCTTCAAGATCGCGAGTAAAACCTGTATTGATAATTTTTTCAAAGTACGCGATCAAGAAATCTACCACTACAAAGCCTAACTCTGTAGGAACGAATTGCTTATTCGTATTCTCTACATAGTTACGACTTACGATTGTATCTAAAATTGGCGCATACGTACTAGGACGACCAATACCGAGTTCTTCTAGTGTTTTGATAAGACTCGCCTCAGAGTAACGTGGAGGTGGTTGCGTGAAATGTTGTTCAGGCAATACCTCTACCGTATGGGCTGCATCATTCTTTTTAAGCGAAGGCAATTGAGGCGCATCCTCTTTTTTCGTATCTTCATAAACAGCACTAAAACCTGGGAAGATTACGCGGGAGCCTGTCGCTTTAAATGTGTAATCATCATGAACGGTCAATTCAATAGTTGTAGATTCATTTTGTTGTGGTGCCATTTGGCTCGCCATAAAGCGATTCCAAATCAATGTATATAATTTAAGCTCATCACGGCTCAAGAATGGCTCTACCATTTTAGGTGTTAACTCTAAAGATGTAGGGCGAATTGCTTCGTGCGCATCTTGAGCAGAACCTTTTGCACCATACATATTAGGTTTAGATGGATAGTAATCTTCACCATAGTTACGAATAATATAGTCCTTAGCCATGACCTGCATCTCTTTGGAGATACGCGTAGAGTCTGTACGCATGTATGTAATCAAACCAACATGACCATAAGAACCGATTTCTAAACCTTCATATAGATGTTGGGCAATCATCATGGTACGCTTCGCACCAAAGTTCAATTTACGCACACCATCTTGTTGCAACGTAGACGTCGTAAAGGGAGGTGCCGCTTTACGAGAACGTTTGCGCTTTTCAATATTTGTCACTACTGCATCGGCTCCGCCAATAGCATCTACTACGGCTTGCGCTTCACTTTCAGTAGTAATATCGATTTTTTCACCTTTAATATGAGTCAATTCTGCTGTGAAAGCCTCTTTTTTAGGCGTTTCAAAATTGCCTTCAATAGTCCAATATTCTTGTGGCACGAAAGCTTGAATTTCTCGCTCTCTTTCACAGATAAGTCGAACTGCAACAGATTGTACACGACCTGCACTGAGGCCTTTACAAACCTTTTTCCATAACAAAGGACTCAATTTATAGCCTACGATACGGTCTAATACACGGCGTGCTTGTTGGGCATCAACCATGTTCATATCGATAGTACGTGGAGACTCTAAGGCCTCTGCTACCGCATTTTTAGTAATCTCATTGAACGTAATACGACATGTAGACGTTGGATCTACATTTAAAATGTACGCTAAATGCCAAGAAATAGCTTCCCCTTCACGGTCAGGGTCAGTTGCGAGCAATACGGCGCTACTTTCATCGGCGTAGGAAACAAGTTCATCAATAACCTTTTTACGAGTTACCAAATTGCTATAACGGGGCGTAAAATCATGTTCGATATCGATGCCCATTTGAGACTTTGGCAAATCTCGTAAGTGGCCCATACTCGCCTTTACAACATAGTTAGGGCCTAAGAATTTTTCAATTGTTTTAGATTTAGCAGGAGATTCTACGATAACCAATACTTTGCCATCCGGATTATATACGCGAGGTTCCCGTTGCTCAGGTGGCACAGAGGTTTGTAGCACAGACTTGTCTCGAACAATCCCCATAGGAGTAAGAGCCTCTTTGGCAACCTTACGTTTTATCGTAGTACTCTCTTTTGTAGTACTTTTCTTTTTTGTTTCTTTACTAGTACTAGCTGCTTTTGGCTCGCCAATAACGATAGATCGTTTAATGGACAAGTATATCACTCCTAGTCATATTAATATAGCCTCTCGGCGGTTGATGCTCTATAGCCCCTTCTAGCTCTAACTCTAGTAATAAGGGCTGCAATTGTTGCAATGGAATGTGAGTTACTTTCAAAATATCACTAACAGTAATACATCGATCATGAGGTATTTCACTCAAGATTAAACTCTTATCCAAACTAAAGCTTAACATAGACGGCCCATGACTATCAACACCCTTACATGTATTACTCCATAAATCCCCCTCTTTTACATGACTATGTTCCTCTTTCTTTGACGTTGAAAGTTTCTTTTTTGCCGGTGAAAGTTTCTCTTCTGTGGCGAAAAAATCTCGTAAAGTTAAATGATATTGTTCCACTATATCCTCATATCCAGTCAGTACATAAGCCCCATTGCGCATAAGAAACTTATTACCATCCGCTGTATGATCTAATAGGTTACAGGGGACTACAAATACATCGCGCCCTTCACTGACCGCCATATCCGCCGTAATTAAGGATCCACTACTAGACTTAGCCTCCACTACGATTACCCCTCGACTAAGTCCACTAATAATACGATTACGCGCAGGGAAATGCTTTGCCGATGGTGGTGTGCCTGGAGGATATTCGGATAGGAGCAAGCCATTATTTGCCAGTATCCGGTCAAATAATTTTGAATTTTCTCTAGGATATACAATGTCTAAACCACATCCCATAACGACAATGCCGTACCCCTGACTTGCTAGTAGTCCTTCATGACCATGCGAATCGATGCCGCGAGCACCACCACTCACAATTATAGTACTGTATTTGCCTAGTTCTTTTCCCAACATTCTCGCCACATTCCGACCATATAACGAGCACCGTCGAGCCCCTACAATAGCAATACGGTTCAACCTTTTATCTAATAAAGCTCGATTGCCTCGCATAAATAATATAGCTGGTGGATTATAGATTTGGTTTAACATAGATGGGAAATCTTTATCTAGAAAGGTAGTAACATCCATCTTATATTCATCTAATTTTTGAATTATATAATCTAGCTTTTCATCCCTAACCGATGCTGCAATAGCACGTTTATCTCCTACGGAAATATGATAATAAGATTTCAAATTTTCAACCTTTTTAACAGCTTGCCAAGCTTCATAGGGTCCTCCAAAATCATCAATAAAACTCCTTACATGTGCTGCGCCCACATTATATAAACTTTGGAGACCTGCAATATAAATGTTGTCGTCATATCTTGTCATAATATCACCTACTTACCTGTTCTAAATAACATTGCTTCGGAAATATGATGTGGTTCCACTTGTGGATTTCCCTCAAGGTCTGCTATGGTACGACCGACCTTTAATATGCGATCAAAAGCACGTCCACTTAAATGGAAATGGTCAAATATATTACCGAGTACACTCCAAGCCTTATCGGTAATATGGCAAAGCTCACTTATAGCCTTATGCGGTACGGCACCATTAGAGCTAAAATCTAGGCCTTCATACCGTTTCTGTTGCATCGAGGTCGCCATAACAACTTGTTCTCTCATACTTTCACTAGTCATCGTTGAAGACGAAGTATCTAATATTTGCTCTAATGTGGGCCTTTCAACAGGTATGTGCAAATCGATACGATCCATAATAGGTCCAGATAATCGTTGCTGATAATTTTTAACCATTGTTTCCGTACATACACACTCTTTATAAGGATCATGATAATAGCCACAAGGACATGGATTAGCCGCCAATATACAAATAAAATCGGCAGGATATATGTAATTACCTTGAGAACGATTGATGGTAATTGTCCGTGATTCTAAAGGTTGCCTAAGCGCATCGATAACTTGACGTTGAAATTCAGGTGCCTCATCCATAAATAGAACACCTCCGTGAGCAAGGGTTACCTCACCTGGTCGACCTTGAATACCGCCACCAACCATACTCGCTAAAGTGGCCGTATGATGTGGATGCCTAAAAGGCCTAGTTTTAACGAGTCCCTTATCACCGAGTAAACCGATCACATCTTGGATGCGACTTACCTCAACCATCTCATTCCAAGTCATAGGTGGCAATATGGTCGGTAATCGTTCAGCCATCATTGTTTTACCACCACCGGGCGGACCTATCATAATACAATGATGATGACCTGCAGCACTGATGAGCATAGCCCGTTTACCAAGCTCTTGCCCCTGTACATCACTAAAATCTACTGTGTATGTTTGATTAGATACTGTTTCTACACAATTATTATCATCAATATAATCTACAGGATCATATGACTCTAACAATTCCGTTGATTGATTATAGTTTTGATTTTTCGAACTTGTAGATTTGCTAATAATCTCTTTATTTACTTTAGAGCACTTTGATTTAGCTCGTTTCTCTAAAATAGAAATAATATGTAGTAATGAAGATTCCCCATAAATGGTAAGCTTTGGTATGGCTTTTAAATTATGACTATTTTCAACACTTGTAAATATAGTAGAATAATTAGAATCTAAGCCTGCAAGAGACATAGCCAAGGTTCCAAAAGTTGGTAATAGTGAGCCATCCAAAGCTAGCTCTCCCATAAACAAACTGTTTTTTAATAAACCTGAAATACTAGCTTTACGCCCCTTTATCTGTCCCGATGCAATGAGAACCCCCAACGCAATAGCTAAATCGAGTCCTGCACTACTTTTACGAATCGTAGCAGGTGCTAGATTTACTACAATACGTCTCATAGGAAATTCATAGCCGCTATTTTTGATGGCTGCCCTCACACGTTCACGAGCTTCCTTAACCGATTGATTAGGTAGTCCTACAATGTCAAAGACAGGTAAGCCTTGAGATATATCAACTTCCACCGTAATAATACATCCATCTATGCCATGTAAAGTGGCTCCATATAGTTTTGCATACATAGGCAACCTCTCTAAAAGCACTGTGGCAAATAATGAATAGAACTTTGAAAGTCTTCATGTAAGTACACTTCAATTACATCAAAGGATAACTCTTTCCATCGCCGTCTTTTTTGATGTAGATCATATAAAAACAACATAGCGGCCCGTTTAATATGCTTTTGCTTCTTCTTTGTCACCGCTTCACGAGCCAATCCATGCTGCATACCACGGCGAGCTTTAATTTCAATAAAATGATAGATTAAATCTCGTTTAGCTATAATATCAATTTCTCCTAACCGGGTTCTATAATTTGTATCTACGACAGTAAGGCCTATTTTTTCAATATATTTAATGGCCACCCGTTCACCCCATTTTCCAAGTTCCTTGGAATCGAGTTCATTGAATGCTTTACCCGTACTAATCGTTTTCATATATACCTCCTATATACGTGTAGTAACTACAATAACTTATAGAATAGTTATCACTCAATCTACATCTAAACTTTCAACAGGTAACACTTACTTGTAGCGTAGAATATGGAGACTATAAAAGTAAATACAAAAGAGGTTCCTAATAGTCACATCGGTGACCAATAGGAACCTCTTTACGGTTATGAACTATATTCAATTTGTATTATAAATTTAATTTAATATAATCACTCAGGTTTAACCCAACGAACGATAGATTTAATAGGTTCAAAGCTCTTGCGATGTAGTGGTGTTACACCTTGTTGTTCAACAGCTTCTTTATGTAACTCCGTATAATAGCCTTTATGAATACCAAATCCATAACCAGGGTATTCGTCATCAAGGCTCTTCATATATCGATCTCGCGTAACCTTAGCAATGATGGATGCAGCCGCAATATTAGCACTTTTACTATCGCCCTTAATTATGGACTCCACAGGAATCGTCAAATCAGGCAATTTCATAGCATCAGCCACTACGGCTTCAGCTGGTACGCTAAGAGTTCGAATCGCCTCATACATAGCTTGGCGTGTTGCTTCGTAGATATTGAGCTCATCAATCTTTTCTGGACCGTAGGAAATACAGCTTACTGCTACGGCTTCTTTCATGATGATATCATAGAGGGTTTCACGCTTTTCTTCTGTTAGCTTTTTAGAGTCATTTAAACCAGGAATTAATGTCATAGGCGGCAATATAACGGCAGCTACCGTTACAGGTCCTGCAATAGGACCACGACCTACCTCGTCGACACCAGCTACGTGATACATACCTTGATCGTAGAACATACCTTCATAGTCATACATGCTCATAAGGCGTTGTTGTTCATTTAGCTCTTTTTCTTGGCGCTTAATGTAAGAAGCGGCCAGTTTTTGTACAGAAGTACGAGTATCCTCTTGGGCTAAAGGCAAAATCTCTAAGGCTTGTTCAGCTTCAAAAAGAGCTTTTATATCTGCCACTTTTAATTTACTAAATGTATCCTTATCCATTTTGTGTGTCCTCACCGTTTTCAGGATAGTATGGTTCTTCATCAACTTTATCGAGAGTAATTGTACCTAGTTTAGTATTGCGATAGTCTTGCAAGATGATGCGGCGTGCTTTATCAAAGTCTACTACGCCACCACTTACAAGACAACCACGACGACGACCGATGCTTTCAAGAATAGTATCCACATCTGTCATCTCTTCTTCTTTTAATTTATAACGTTCTACCAGAATATTTGGTGTATTCGTCAATAAATGATTTAATAACTGTTTCATTACATGCTCTAAGTCGTACACATCATCAGAAACAGCACCCGTCATAGCAAGGCGAGCCGCTGCGCGTTGATCCTCTAATTTAGGCCATAATACGCCTGGTGTATCAAGCAATTCAAGATTTTTACCGATTTTAACCCATTGTTGACCACGGGTATGACCTGCTTTGTTAGCTGTACGCGTTGCAGCAGAGCCAGCTAAGGAGTTAATCAACGTAGATTTACCAACGTTAGGAATCCCTAAGATGATAGTACGTACAGAACGACTACGAATACCTTTTGCAACCCAACGGTCGATGATAGGCTTGCTCAAACGCTCTACCGTAGATATTAACTTCTTGTTACCCTTGCCAGATTTAGAATCGATAGCTAGTACTGTGATACCTTGCTTAGTAAAAAACTCAGTCCATTCCTTTGTAGCTTTAGGATCTGCTAAATCTACTTTATTTAACAGTACAATATGAGGTTTTTGACCAACGAGTTCAGTAATTACAGGGTTCGCACTAGAACGAGGAATACGCGCGTCTAATAACTCGATAACTACGTCTACCTTTTTGATATACTCCGTAATCATACGTGTGGCTTTCGCCATATGTCCAGGGAACCAATGTACGATAGGTGAATCTGCCATAGTATTTCCTTTCATATCTAAATTTTAGCAAAAATAAAAGGCTGCCAACGGCAGCCTTTTATGAACATTAGCGTTTTTCGCGAATACGAGCAGCTTT
>OKWX01000350.1_pt1 | contig 12132 bp, 10 predicted proteins | sample 1607241 | NCBI WGS metagenome assembly OKWX01 (sample SAMN07501071, study PRJEB24779) | human gut metagenome | isolation source: stool | host: human infant | place: USA: Pittsburgh, PA
GATTTGATTCGCATCAATCCTGATGTTATTTTTGTGCCTACCATATATTCGGTCAAACAACCTGAGTATAAGCAGGATATAGATGCCATTATGCATGATCCGGACTTGCAGAATATAACAGCTGTGAAAAAGGGCTATGTGTATCCTATTAATGACATGCACATCATGAGCTATTCGTCGTGGATGTATTATGAAATGGAACAGATGTCGAAATGGTTGTATGGCGATTGGTCGTATAAGAATTATGTAAAATACCAAAGTATGCCAGCTAATTAACGATATAGGTCTTATATTGTTGCTGCTAGTTTACAGTGTATTGCATGATGAGATTTTTTTGAAAGCATAGGAGGAGAGCTTAAGGCAGAGCGTATCGTCGCCGTAGGGCCTAATGTGGCGGATTTGGTGAGCGAACTGGCCGGTGATTCCGTAGTGGCTACTACCGCAGCACCGTATCAAGTGACTAATACCGTTAAGCAACGGGTGGCGCCTGATGTGAATGCTATTGTGGCGTTAAAGCCAGATATTGTTATCATTGAAGATGGCGCTGAATCCATAGAACTCGTTAGTCCGTTGCGAGAAAAGGGCGTTAAGGTAGCATTATTAAGAGAGCCTGCGACTGTGAAGGACGTAGAGGACCAGACGCGCAATGTAGGTAAATTACTAGGCCGTGAAAGCAAGGCGGACAGCCTCATAGCGACGATGATGAACTACATCCGCGATACAGAATCGCTTCGTTTTGCGCACCGCGATGATCCAAAGCAGACCGTTGCTGTGTATAATGAAAACGGATTATATGGTAAACCGAAAACCTTGATCGCCGATATGCTCACCTATGTGGGCGTAGATAATGCAGCTGCTAAGAGCGGAGTGAAACAATCTAACTTTGGTACAAAGGCAGACCTTATCAAGGCCGACCCTGATGTTATCATTGTACCGATGGACATACATGCACCGGATTATAATCGCGATGCAATCTATGCCAATTACTATAATGACCCTGTATTGGCAAATTTGAAAGCTATTAAAAACAAAAAGGTAGCCATCGTGTCTACGGATGCCCTGTTGGCCAAGAGTTACCATATTGGACGAGGTATTTATACAATAGCTCAAGTGGTGTATGCAAGATAGTGTATTGATAGGCAAGATATTGTTTATGTATCATTATTTCGTAGCGAGAGAATGCACATACATAAGTTTTATTATGATGATATAACGGTGTCATAGGATAGTTTAAACGAATGGTTATGCAGGTATGAATAATATTCATAAAATTGTATAGAATTAATAAATATGTACTTGATAGAGGTGTTATGTTCAGCCTCTTAGTATGCTAAGAATTTAGATAATATCTGTATAGGCAGTCTATAGAAAACATTTCTATAGACTGCTTTTTTTATATGTATTGAGAGCAGATAAATAATTTTTAGCATGAGAATTATTAGTGTTTTTATATAATAGACAAATGTATGTATTCAATAGAGAAATTAGTAATTATAAAAATACATAGAGTAAAATAGCATACCTATACAGGGTATAGGTTTATTGTGCTACGTATTTGTTTATGAAATAATAAAATAACTTAGTGTTAATCGTAATATAACGATTAATACAGATTGCATTTGTGTTTTATACGCAGTAGAGTACAAATTTATAATTATAAGTTTGAGGAGGTTATTATGGAGTATGCAATTCATCTTTTTAATGCGGGTGGCGTAGTCATGTATCCGCTAGTTTTATTTATGTTGGCAGCATGTACGATTTTATTTGAGCGAATTCGTATGTATCGTCGCATTGACAGTGAAATTCAACAATTGTCGTCTAGCATTGAAGCAGGTCGTAATGCGAATGATTGGATTGCATTAGAACAAGCGATTAAGAATAATGATGATGCGCTTAGTCAATTTGTAACACCGATTGTTGATTCCGTATATAACTTTGAAGGCTTAGAAAACCGCCTTCATGATGTAGTAGGGTATATGGATGAACGTTTAAAACGCGGTCTTAACTGGCTCAGCATGATGGTTACTATGGCTCCATTACTAGGTCTATTGGGTACTGTAGTGGGCATGATTCGCTCATTCGCTGCTGTTGGTGGCGATATCGGTGCTCCTACCGTTATTACTGGTGGTGTATCCGAAGCGTTGATTGCGACTGCTACAGGGCTTTCAGTAGCCATCGTAGCATTAGCCATCCACAGCTGGTGCACAAGTAAAGTAAATTATGATATTGCAAAATTGGAACAACGCTTAGGTTCTATCTTGGATTTATATATTAGGAGTCAACGATGAAACGTAGTTCAGTAGGGATACAAAAAGAACCTACCATCATGATTATACCTATGATTGATATTGTATTTTTCTTGCTCGTATTTTTCATGATGAGTACGTTATATATGAATACAGAGGAACAAATTCCGCTCAATTTGCCAAAGGCCTCTGCATCAACGGCAAAAACGATTGAGCCGATTACGATTTCGCTCACAGCTACTCATAAGATGTATTTGAACGAACGTGAAATTAGACCTGATGATTTGGGCAATGAAATTCAAGGCATCGTTGCGAAGGAACCACAACAAGCTTTTATCGTCCGTGCATCTGAAGATATTGCGTATAAGGATGTTATTAGCATTTTGGATAATCTAAAGATGAGTGGTGCTCGATTTGTCAGCGTAGCGACAGAACGGAAGTGATCATATGGTGAGTAAACGATATGGCATTCCTTTTATCGCTGCATTGGTGGTCAATTTAGCATACTGGGGTGTTGTAGGCGATTGGTTCGGCCATTTAAAACCACCAGAAACGCCAAAGAAAGATTTGGTCATCAATCTTGACATGGTGCAGCCGGAACCTCCTGAGCAGGAGAAGAAAGAGCAAGAGAAAATTGTCTCTGATGATAAAGAAAATGCTGCGGGCGGTAAGTCGGGTAGTGTATTACCGGATTTATCGGGAAAACCGACACCAGGCTTGCAAAATCTTAACCCTTATCTAGGTGGCAATGAAACGGCTAGTGTAAATCTACATGGGAATACAGATAATCCTGTAGGTGTTCCCGGCGATGGTGATACAACAGGCCCGGGTGGTGGCCCCGTTGGCAATGGTGGAATAGCAAATGACGGCCCTGGTACACAGGGCGGCAATCCTGGGACTAGTGATACGGAAGGTTCAGGGTCCTATAGCAGTGCTGGTTATATTGCACGTGTAGAAAGTAATAAAGTTATGCCACAACAAGCGGTACGACGTGGTATTACAGGGACTGTTTCTTTTGATGTTACCTTTGATAGTGATGGTAATTTTGTATCTGCTTCAAAGACGGGCAGTAGTGGTTCAAGTATTCTAGATGATGCGGCATATAGCCTTGTTTCTAGTTCTGGTGGTATTGAGAACACCACTGGACATTCTGTAACGATTGAGGTGAATGTTAGCTACAATCTGAATTAAGTAATATATGGCTAACATGTGTTAGCTCTCAAAATGTGTGAATGTATAATGGGTCAATAAATTGTAGCTATTAGTGTAGGCTACTGTTTATTAATATATGTATTTATTTGTGTGTATTTGGAGGCTTTATGAAAAAACGTCATCTTTTATCCACAGCAATTGCTGTCACATTAGCGCTAGGCACATATCAAGCGTATGCGTACGATGAAAATTTTAAAGGTTATGAGGTGCATAATATTAATGTTACTGCAGACTCTGCAAAGGATGAGTATGGTAATACCATTACAGAGCAATCCTATTATCGTACAGGCGGTGACGTAAAGGTTATTACCCGTGAGGAAATTGAAAAGCGTCATTACCGTGATGTAACAGAAGCGATTAAACGCGTACCAGGCGTTACATTCCAAAACCCTGGCTACCGTGGTGGCGAGTATGGATACCAATTCTATAACAATGGTGTGTCCATCAATGGTGATTCTCGAGTAGTAGTACTTGTCGATGGTCGTCGTATCGATAATATTACATCTGGCCGTTTGGGTGATAGCTCTGAAAGAGGGTCTAAGTCTACAGGCGTTAATATTGATGAAGTAACGAATATGGATGCCATTGATAAAATTGAGGTTGTCAAAGGCCCTGGTGCTTCTCAATATGGATCTGATGCGACAGGCGGTGTTATTAATATCATTACACGCCGTGGTAAAGGCGATTTCAATGGCTCTGTTGATTTAGCAACAGGCAGCTGGAATAAACACAGCTACAACTTAACAGTTCAAGGGACAGCTGGTAAAAATGCTTCTACTGGTTATTTTGTGACAGCTACGCGCACTATGTCTCAAGACACAAAATATAAAGACGGTGATACTGGTGAAGTAGCTACGCTTACTGGTTCTAAGTGGAAAGAAGAAGGCTTTAATGCTCGAATTGACCATGATTTTAATAAGAAGCAAAATTTGCAGTTCTCTGTAAACTATAAAAAAGGTTATGATGGATATCCTATTTCTACACCAAGCCGTAAATATTGGAACCAAGAAGATTGGCGTCGCATTATCTTTAATGCTGCTGTAGGTCAAGTTGATGCAAATCATCACTTAATAGCAGGTGCCCCTAAGCTATATGGAGACTCTAAAAATCCTGGATATCATAATCTATATGCTCTAGATGGTAATTATGGCTCCTATAGTAAGTTTAAAAACTTAGATACAGATTTGAAATATACCTTTGATCGCCAAGGTCAATTGGAAAGCTTTGTAAGATTGTATCGCTTAGATCATCGTTATGAAGGCCGCGATAAATACGCTTGGACGCGAGGTACACCAGCTGCTGCACGTGCAGCTTATGAAGCCGCCTTCCCAACAGGTACAACAGTTGAGCAATTTAATGCTTGGGTAGATGCTAATTTAGCTCCATTCCCAGATAATAAAGATGCACTCCGTCAATGGATTGCTGATACAGGTGGTATGGCTGGTAGCCCAACAAGTTGGTACAAAGAGATTAAGAATGGCGTAGAGGTTCAATGGACACGTCAATTAGATAAACACGATATCATTGCTAATATTGATTATAGCCGTTCTCAATTGAACACTAAGTCTTTGCGTAATGGGGTTCTAAAATCTTCTGATGTTCGTCGTAATACATTGTATGCATATTTGCAAGATAAGATTTACATTGGCAACAATGTAGAATTAACCCCAGCATTGCGCTATGTAAATTATGGTAGCTATCAAGGTTCTGGCAGTGGTGATTCCCAAGGTAAAGGTAGTATTAGCTCCTTAACACCTAGCTTACATGGTCAAATTAAATTTAATAAAAACACAAGCATGTATGCAGGTTGGACTCATATCATGAGACCATTAAAACAAGGTGATTATACATCTGTGGATGGTGTATTTAATACTCCATTGCAAGATGAAAAAGGTGATGCTTTCACATTCGGCGTACAACATAATTTTGGTAAAAATAATAATACCACAGTAGCTGTTCACTACGATTACACACATATGAAAAATGCTATTGCCACGCTGCCAATTTGGAATGCTACATCTGGTGACTTTGAAGAAACAGCAGTTAATGCGAAAGAAAATAAACAATCTTTCAATATTACTGTAGACCACAAATTAAACAAATATGTTACGATGAGTGCGTCCTATTCTCACATGAAGGACAAATGGCTATCTAAAGGTGGTTGGGTGCTTGATCCAAACTGGGGTTATAACAATAGTGATGATATCAACGTGGCTATCAATAGCTTACGTCCGCAAAATCATTACTCTTTGAATGTATCCTATGATAATAAAAAGCTCTACTCCGGATTGTTATTTAACTGGTACACCGGCAATAGTGATTATGCATTTACTCATAGACAATTCCTCATCGTTGACTGGAATCTAAATTATAATGTAACGAAGGATTTAACGGCGTACATCGTTGTTAATAACGTACTTAACCGCGCTTATGAAACTAGTTATAGTGCTTATAATGGTCGTGGTAGTGCGGCTATGCCAGCGCGTTCCTTTATGATTGGGGCGAAATATAAATTCTAATGATTAGATTTAGCGTATTAATACTATGTCTATTATTGTGCGTAGGCTGTGGCCCTCAGCAGGTAACTGTTGAACGGGGGCAGTCTACGCCTCCTCATATCGAATTGCAGCCGCCAGTGACAATTGAGTCCTATGTTCGTCGTGGAGAGCCTTTTGAAAGTACGTACACAGCGGTACCTGAGCGTGTTGTGGCGATGTGGCAGAATTCGATTGAAACCATCATTGCTCTTGGCGAAGGCGATAGAATTGTTGCGGGTATGGGAATACCAAATCGCAAGTATGTGCGTCCAGAATATCGCGAAGCGTATGATAAAATTCCGTACAAGGATATGCAATATTTTAACTTGGAATCTGTATTGATGATGAAACCAGATTTGCTCGTAGGCTGGCGCTCAACCTTTACGAATAAAGGATTGCGTCCTCCTGCATTTTGGAAACCGCGAAATGCTAATGTATATATTGCAGAATCCTCACTAGGTGCACAGTCTGCGCTAACTATGGATATGGAATATAAGTATATACGCGATTTGGGGCGTATTTTTCATCGTAATGTAGAGGCAGAACGACTCATCAGTGACATGCAACAATCGGTAAACTATACGGTTGCACAAACAGCGCATGAAAAACCGCCAAAGGCTTTGTTTGTTGAGTTGGAAGGTAAAAATTTCCGTTTATATGGTCATAAAACTTTAGCTGGTAATATTGGGGATACACTTCATGCAGATGTTATTGATACGGATACACCGTCCATTAGTATGGAGGATGTAGTAGAACAAAACCCAGATGTTATTTTCTTAATCGTATCGGATGGTGAATATAGCCAGGCGGATACGATTATGAACTATGTATTACAGCAACCTGCCTTGCAAGGTGTTAATGCGTTGCGCAACAAACGAGTTTATTTCTTGCCATTGCTGGCTGTATATAGTCCAGGTATTCGCTTATCCGATGGTATCGACATCGTATCACATGGGTTATACCCTAACCTCTATCCAGAAGGGGTACCAGATTTAATTCATTAATAAAGGAGCAGTATGCTAAAACGTATTGGATATACTGCTGGCGGATTTGTCCTCATAGGGGTGCTAGCAGTAGCCATTCTATGGGGACTTTCTGTTGGTACAGTACAGTTTTCACTTTCTCAAATTTTTAATATTGTAATGAATCAATTTTCAAGTCCATTAGCTATTGATGATCCTATGAATGGCCCAGAACAGACCATTATATGGCTACTTAGAATGCCTCGCTTGTTGATGGCTGCCATTATCGGAGCAGGCCTAGCCGTATCTGGGGTTATCATGCAAGCTATCGTCAAGAACCCCCTAGCGGACCCTTATATTTTGGGGATTTCCTCAGGTGCATCCCTCGGTGCTACGGTAGCCATTTTATTTGGCATAGGCGTGATGTTTGGGGAAAACTTCGTGGGCGTTATGGCCTTTATCGGGGCCATGGCGATTTCCTTTGGCGTATTGTTTATCTCTAATCTAGGGGGCCGACCAAATTCAGTGAAATTGATTTTAGGGGGCTTAGCATTAAGCGCCGTGTGTAGTTCCTTCTCTAGCTTTGTGGTCTATTTGGCAGACGACAAGGAAGGTATTCAAACCATTACGTATTGGTTGATGGGTAGCTTTGCCGGTGCTAAATGGGATATGTTGCCTTTTATTGCCGTTGTTGTCCTTGTAAGCATTATTTTCTTCTGGTCTCAAAGCAGAATTTTGAATATGATGCTTCTCGGTGATGAAGTGGCTATTACATTAGGTCGTGATTTACATACCTATCGCCAAGTCTATTTGATTATTAGCTCTCTTATCATCGGCTTTGTGGTGTACGCGGCAGGGATGATAGGTTTTGTAGGTCTTTTGATTCCTCATCTTGTGCGCATGACAATCGGTACTAATCACTGGACATTAATTCCATTTAGTGCGCTATGTGGTAGTATTTTCCTCGTTATCGCTGATGGCCTTTGTCGCTGCATCATTCCTCATGCAGAGTTACCAATCGGTATTCTCATTTCTCTCATCGGTGCACCAACCTTTGTGTATATGTTAGTGCGTAAGAATTATGGATTTGGAGGGGAATAATGAATATTCAAACAAATGATATCCAAGTCGCCTTTGGCTCAAAAGCTATTCTTCACGACATTTCACTAGATATACGAGACAAGGAGTTTGTAGGGATTATAGGCCCTAATGGCAGTGGTAAAAGTACATTTTTAAAATGCTTATACCGCGTGTTACAACCTAATGGTGGCAAGATTTTCTTTGACGGCACAGAACTGAGTGATTTGAGTCATCGTGATACGGCCTTAAAAATGGCCGTAGTAGCGCAGCATAGTACGGTGAACTTTGATTTCTCTGTTCTTGAGATGGTCCTCATGGGCCGTTCCCCTTATAAGGGCTTGCTCGACCGAGATCAAATTGACGACTATGAAATCGCACGTCATGCGTTGGCCCAAGTAGGTCTTAGTGATTTTGAAAGTCGCAATTTTAATACATTGTCGGGTGGTGAGCAGCAACGTGTTATCTTGGCTCGTGCGCTTGCTCAACGTACAGAATGTTTAGTGTTAGATGAACCTACGAACCACTTAGATATTAAGTATCAGCTTGAATTGATGACTATTGTCAAACGATTAGATGCGACAGTTGTGTCTGCCATTCATGATTTAAATTTGGCAGCTATTTATTGTGACCGCATTATTGCATTAAAAGATGGTCATATTGTATGTAGTGGCACACCTCAAGACGTTTTGTCGTCAGACACTATACGCCATATTTACGGTGTATCTGCCATGGTTCAGACCTTACCGGATGGACGATTGAACATTATATATAATATGGAATAATATACATATAGGGGGTATGGGTTATTGCATACCTCCTATATGTATGTAACAATTAAAAGGACTTGCAGTTATATAGTTAGTGGTTAGATAGAGGTATAGGATGATGAAAAAAGTTAATAAACGTGTGTATATAGCTACATTGATGACATTGCTTAGTATAGCCGTTAATGGTTATGCAGCGAATGTAACAACGAATAACAATGAAGAAGATATTACCATCAATGTTACCGCTAATCGCACAGCCCTCCTAGATTTGGACACACCTGTAGCGATGAATGTAATTACACCTGAGGATTTAAAAAATACTGGTGCTACCACTGCTTTTGATGCGGTGGCGACCGTACCAGGGGTAACAATAAATTCTTATGGTGCCGGCGGTGCCGATTTTGGTGGCATGGATAGCCGTACGAATATTCGAGGCCTTGACCGTGGTGCCCTTGTTCTTGTAAATGGCGTGCCTATGAACCTCAATGGCAAAGGTGGACTCGGCTCTATTCCTACGAGTGCCATAAAACGTATCGAAGTAGTGAAAGGAGCTGCTTCTACATTGTATGGTGCAGAGGCATTAGGTGGTGTTATTAATGTTATTACTAAGACTCCATCTACAGAGGGTGGCTCTGCTACAGTTGCTGTAGGTAATCGTGGGTCTAAACGTTTTGATGTGTCTTATGGTACAGATAAATTCATCGTTGGTATTGATAGAAAATATTGGGGTACACAGGACCCATCCACACCGATTCGCTACGACTATGCAGGTACTAAACACTACGATTACTATAGTACTCGCAACAAGGGCAATTCGTTGGGGCTCTTTATGAGTGGTAAGCTTTCAGATAAGGTAACATTGAATTTTAATCGTGCTGAAAGTAAATCGTCCTTTGGTCTAATCAGTACGGAAACAAATCCGGTTAATCAAGCAAGACATTCTACGACGTATCATTATAAGGATGATCGCAATAATGCTTCCTTAATTTATAAGGACAAGGGTACTACAGGAACCTTGTTCTATAATGACCGTACGATGCGTGGTACGAGCCGGGCGCACAATACGTCCCAAGCTAAGGCGACTGAAACAAGCTATCGCGCACGTCAATATGGATTTGATGTACAGCATGAATGGGATTTTAGAGATGGTAAGGACTATTTAATCGCAGGTGTTACAGGTAAACAAGAAATCTATCATGCAACGGCTGTTCCTGTGTACATTCATCCTAAACGTAATAGTTATGCTGTGTATGGTAGTTATTCTTATGAAATTAACCCTAAATGGACATCCATTTTGGGCTTGCGTTACACCGTAATCGATGATCCTATCAAGGACCAACATGTGTTGACCCCTCAATTCCAATTGTTGCACTCCATCAATAAACAATCTTCCATGTATGTGAACGTAGGGAAAGCTTTCACAATGCCTAGTTTGAGCGATACATTCCGTAGCGTTAGACGCCAGTATACAGCGGTAAGCAGCAAAAATCTCAAACCAGAAGAGGGTTGGAACTATGAAATTGGGTACAAGCGGATTAACAAAAAGGATGATTGGAAGGTTGATGTGTTCTATATGGATTTCAAAAACTTCTTCCAATGGCAACCGGATGCAAATGGTCGACCTTTGGTGCGAGTAAATGGCGGGAAATTCCGCAACGTGGGCATCGAAGCCGAATATGGTAGACGTTTATCCGACCGCCTCAAATGGAACGTGAGCGGATCTTACTCTAATCCAAGACAAAAGGAATTGAATGAAAATTACTGGAAACAAGCGGCCCCTAAATTGCAATTCACTACAGGCATTCGCTATGAAAGCCCAACCTGGGAAGCAGGCACATCCTTTAGCTTTGTTACAAAACGGTTGCGCAATCGAGATGGTGGCTTAAACCCTAATATTGCCCTTTGGAACGCTTATGTGGGCTATCATTTCAATAAGGATGCAACACTTCGTCTAGATGCACGCAATTTGTTAGACCGTCACAACGTTATTACCAATGGGGATTATGAATACTGGGGTGACCCATTCACATATGAATTGAGTTATACACAAAAGTTCTAATATTTATTTGTAGAGATTTATATAAAATCCAGTACTAATAGGGGGTATGGGTTTTGTGTAGCCCTTTTAAATGTGTAATAATACAATTATGTAGTTTTTATGAATAATTAGTGTGTATTACGAGGGATTTGTTATGAACAATCTTAAGAAACGACGGACTTCTGTACTTATAGGATTGGCTTTGATGGGATTATCTGTGCATGCATATGCAGCGGATGTAACGGCTGCCACAGATACTCCTACTACGGTAGCATCTACTGAAGCAAATGGCGCATCTGAAAGTCATGTCATTAATGTAACAGCTAATCGGATGGTATTGTTAAACCTAGATACGCCGGCAGCGATGGATGTTATTACGGACAAAGATATCATGAATAGCGGTGCTAAAAATGCCTTTGATGCGGTGAACATGGTGCCTGGTATTACATCTTTCTCCTATGGTGCATCTGGCCTTGAATATGGTGCCATGGATAGTCGGGTCAATATTCGTGGATTAGAACGAGGTTCACTCATTCTCGTCAATGGCGTACCGATGAACCTTAATGGTAAGGGTGGTCTTAGCTCTATTCCAACAGGTTCTATCGCCCGTATCGAAGTGTTGAAAGGCGCTGCTTCTGCTTTATATGGTTCTGATGCGATGAGCGGCGTTGTTAATGTCATTACTAAAACACCTACTAAAGAAGGTGGCTCTGCTACTATTGGGGTAGGCAATATGGGTAGTCAAACCTATAAAATCAACTACGGCACGCCGCGTTTCTTGATTGGTATAGAACGGGGATTCTTTGGTAAACAAGATCCGTCTACACCAGTTCGTACAGATTCCGTGGATCACCCTCGTGGGTATGAATACTATACAGCACGGGATAAGGGGAATTCCATAGGTATATTTATGAGCGGCAAATTGAGCGACAAGGTAACATTGAACTTTAGCCGCTTTGAAGGTAAGTCGGCCTATGCTCAGTTGAGTACTGAAAGCAATGCGACGAATCGCAATCGCCACTCTACAACATATGCATATGATGATTCTAAGAACAATGCGTCCTTGATTTATAAGGATGGAAATACGACGGGCACACTCTTCTATAATGATCGAGATTTGAAGGGAAAAAATCGTAAACATAGTCTTCCATCCTATACATCTAATGATAGTAACTATATTGCTCGCCAATATGGTTTTGATGTGCAACACGAATGGGATTTCCGAGGTGGAAAGGACTATTTAATTGCCGGTGTATTGGGTAAACGTGAAACGTACCGCACTACATCAGG
>OKWX01000362.1_pt1 | contig 11781 bp, 9 predicted proteins | sample 1607241 | NCBI WGS metagenome assembly OKWX01 (sample SAMN07501071, study PRJEB24779) | human gut metagenome | isolation source: stool | host: human infant | place: USA: Pittsburgh, PA
ATCATACATTTCAATTGAACGATCAACATCGATATAATATCTATTAAAAATATAATTCTGAATATAATTTCTTACAACCGTATAATTATTAATATTAAACTTTGAAAATTCTTTACAAGTATTAAGTAAAAAATATTCATCATCATAAAATTTATTCAATTTATTTAATACTAACGGAGTTACTAAAAGTGACTTATTACCAATATCATTAATAGAAATACAATCAAAATATTTAAACCTTAAGTTTGAGTCGTTGTAAATAGTTAGTATACTATCTAAAAAATTGATTTTATCATTTGGATTTATATCTAATTTTCTTAAAGCGCCTTTTAATAAGAGTAAATCATCATCATCCCAGTTTCCCTTAGTTTTATCAAAAAAATCACGTGCAAGACAGACTATTTTGGATAGATTATCTAATTCAATATAACTAGAGCCATTAAACTCACGATCAGGTAATGTCAAAAACCATTTGAAGAATTTATCATTTGCTTCTAAATTATTTAAGCGTTTATTAGTTAATTCTATATAAGACTCTATTATACTGTATAAATTTTCAATATCTCCTGAAAAATTTTCTCTGATTAGATTTATCTTCCTATTGATAGAATATATTAAGTCCAAAGAAACTAAATGTTCTTCCATCAATTTTTTCAGAGTTAATTCCGCTAAATACTGTGACTGAATTAAATTATTTGAAATTTTATCTTTTAATTTATTATTAGCGCCTGTAATTACACCTAACAAGCTCTGCATAAAGTTTTTAGATTTTAATTCTCTTTGTGCCTCTTCTGCACTAGTTAATAACTCAATACTATCAAAAACTAATTTGTTGATAACAAATTTATCTTCTCTAAAAATCTGAATCGCATTTTCTATGGACTTATTAATTAGAAATTTATCATCATCAATAGTATCAATTATATTCACTGATTTATTTTTCATTTTCTAAACTCCTAGTTTTAGACAAAATTTTTTGAATTCTTTCTTTTTTTTCATTTATGCTTGACTCTAATTCAAGCATTGTAATCTTATGTCTATATTCCTCATCCACTATATCACCTAAAATTATTTCTTTTTCAGAACCAACAATATTAAATTGATTTGTTACATATAAAGCTTTTTGAGCTGAATAAGTTGAAGTATGTCGATTTAATATTTTAGCTGCAATATCTTGCGGATCAAGTTGTGAACTCTCTGAAATATAAAACATATTATTCTCAAGCTTATCTAAGACTCTACTTACACCTTTCGCCAAAATAATTTGTCCAGGAATACGTACTCTTGTTCGCCACACAATAATTGATTGAATGCACTTCTCAATCAATTCATCTGCAAAGCTTATCCTATCTTCAGATGCATACATTTCTAATAATTTGCTATGTACCAAGCACCCTCTAAGAACTTCAACTGCAAGATCTAACTCACTTTTACTCAACAAATATTCATTAGCTAGAATAGCAAATCTATTATTTACAATCTCAATAAGTTTAACGGCATCATCTTCTATAAATTGATTTAATAATCTTCTCATAGCTTCAGAGCTTAAACCAGTCCCTATAATACTACCAATAATAACTCCTACAGGCCCTAATGGTGCTAGTAATACACCTACTACACCTCCACCTATCAATCCACTAACTAATGTTGTGACCTCTTTAAAAAGCTGTTTTCCTGATATTTTTCCTTGTGCATAATGAAAAATATCATTACTACTTAATACTAATACAGTCACTACTTGAGTTATAAAATTACCTCTCAATAATTTAGCTAAATTTTTACTTGCAGCAGCACCATAAATAGGTGCACCATCTCTTATCGCAGCAAGCAATTGTTTTCTAACTGTACTAGGCAGTAATTTAACTAGCTCATTAGACGGTTTAATCAAAAAATTACTAACGCCTGTTTTCGTAATTTGAGATGAAACAACCGAAGTTACAAAAGCAATCCCACCTGCTTGTATACCAGAGTACATAGCTATGTCTAACGCGGTATCTAAATCTTCACCATTCCATAAAGCTCTAGCTAAAATAATAGCGGATGAAATACCTGCTGCACTTAAACCAATAACTGCACCATGAGCCGCATCGAACATGAGCGACTCTACTGTTCCAGCCTTTGCAATATTAATGGCCTGTTTTAATGTAATATTTCCCTTCCTGATAATTTTTGATGCATCCTTAGGATTTTTACATCCAGGCACTTGCCCTTTTCTAATTTTTTCTTCCATAATTCGAATAGCTTCATCATATTGATCAGATGGTACTTCTAATTGCATTGGGTTTCCATTACTGTCTAAATAACGATATTTACCATTCTTAAATCCTGAATTTACAGAAGCATTAGCATTTTGGCAATATTTTGTTTGTATAAGTTGTCCATCAACAATTCGATCTGGACCATTCTTAGCATTATCATCACCAAGTATTTCTGCATTTCTCCCATTTATCGTGTCGTATAAATTATTACCTTGTTCCGCAGCATATCCATGTCCTTGTCTGCCATTAAACCTAAGTAATTTATCATTATGAGCTATCGTTTCATTTTGACTATAATACAAGTCTTCTTTCTTTTTCTTATCACTCATGATATCCCCTTACGTTTTTCTCTTCATAGAAAAAATATACGTTATAATATTAATTATAGCACCGCTTCACTTAATATTCATTTTATTTTTTAATTCTTTCTAACATATTTCGCTATAATTGATAAGAATATTATATAAATAAAAATGCGTATTTTTTTACACACAAAAAGCCACCAAACTTTTGTTGGGTGGCTTTAACTATAATGTTTATAAATTCCATTATAAATGATACACATCTGTAGGATGAGCACAGTTTTATTTCTATTATAAAAAATATATTTAACTACAACCTTGTATTATTGGGGGTTTCTTTTTTACACTTTCAAGAGCGCCTCTAATAACATCTGTTTTCATATAGTATACCTTTATATTTTAAAACAGGATTTGAGTATTAAAATGATTACAAATATAATATATAAAATGACATACCTAAAAATTATTCATGGTACAAATAAATATAAGATTTACATCTTATACTCGCCCATAAGCATCATCAATTCTTATAATGTCATTTTCATCAATATAGTCACCCTCTTGTAATTCAAGAATTTGTAAAGGCGTGTTAGATATATTTTCTAAACGATGAATATGATTTCTAGGTATTAATATTATATTATCAGGACAAATAATAAACTTCAAATCATCCAAAGTTACTAGACCAGTACCACTATATACATACCACAATTCGTTTCTTAATAAGTGCAATTGTAAGCTAATTTTAGAGTTGATTGAAATAACAATATGTTTTAAAACATAATTCTTTTGCCATTCTAAAACACGATAATATCCCCAAGGCCTTTCTACTATTTCATTTATTTTAACGCTGCTTGTTTTAAGTTCTATCATAGTTTTGAGACTTTATATTTTCTTGTCCTAAATAATTCAAGCATTAAATTGTCAAATAACTCTATTTCAATTCTAGCGGTACTATTATCTGAAAAACTATATACAATATCTGCAGTCAATGTATCAAAGTCAAAATAAACTTTCAATTGGTTATTCTGATCTTCGTAAGAACAAGATATTTGATTATCATTCTGATAAATATGATTACATTGACCAAATAATTCTAAGCGTTCTTTCAACCTATTGAAAATTTTTTCATATACTATAGAATTATTTAAACCAGAATTTAGTTCGTAAATATGAGAATGATAGCTTTGAAAATCCACACTTGAAGAATTAGCCAATTCATTAACATGTAATCCTTTTTCTTGTAATGATTTAATTGCCTTTGTCTCATAGCCAGTAGGAATAGTTATTATAAATGTTGACGGCATATGAATAGACGCTAGAATATTGTTTTTTCTTGCAAAATCAGTAATCGCATCATTATAGATTTTTAAATCTGAAAAAAGTGTTTCATCTAACTCTACACCTATATCAGCAAATTGGATTGGACACCCCTCTCTATGATATTCAAAATACTTGTCACCAGTTGAATTAATTCTTTTAACTTTTATACCTTCTTGAGATAAAAAAGATTCTACTTCATTTATACTTAAATCAATAAGTGGTCTAACTACAGATATACTAGCCGGTAAAACCATTCCCATTTCTGATCCCCAGTATGTGTTAAATTTAAGACTCTCATTTAACTTATTGTTTGATATATAGTCTTTAATTCTAGCTATTGTAGTTCGATCATTAGCATTATCACCGATACAAAGCCATCCATATTTTTGGGATGAAAGATAATCTAACAAAATAGAATACATTGTTTTCTTACATATTAAGCAAGGTCTTCCAGCTTGATAGCCAATTACAGTTTCAGAAAACTCCTTTGTAAAATCATAAATAATTAGTGGAATATCAAACTGTTTACATATACGCTTTGCTTCATTTGTTGGTATCTCACTTCCCCATTTATGAATAAAATGAATGGCAGTAACAGGTACACCTGCTTTTTTTAACATAACCACAGAGGCGATACTATCTTTACCGCCTGAAAGCATTGCAATCACATTAGGGTTAATTGATTTTAATATATGATCAAAGTTCAATTAAATCAGCCTCCCCTTTACTAATATATTTTTTCACTTGATTATATAAATTAATGTAATCAGTTTCGATATGATTAGTATTTAAATGTAGTACATTATCTCCTACAGAATTTTCTAAAACATTTTTTTGAATATTACTTACATCATCTTCTGTTATAGGCTTATGCAAAATGCTAATACCAGTGATATATGGGAAATAATTTGTAGTAGATAGGCCTGGATGCCTTTTTCCTTCCTGTATTCTTTTATTATACCGTGTGGCTAATATTTTATAATCTGCCATACAAACAACACAGAATAACTCTATTTGATTATTTGTATTTAAAAGTGAACGCAAAGTATCAAATTCTTTAAAATTATTATCAATGATTAAGTCTTTATTTCTACTAATATAAAATTTAATAACACGATACATCATCGCTTCACCTTTTATACTTAGTAATTTTTTCTCATCATGACTTTTAAAACCATACTTATCAAATAAATGCATCTTAAATAGATCTTTAGATATACAATCTATCTTAAGATCCTTAGCAATATCTGATGATAATGAACTTTTACCACTAGCAGGTGGTCCAGTAAAAACTATTAATTTCATTCAAATACCTCATATATTTAAAATCATTCCATCATATGAAATAATATATCCCAGTTCGTTCCCTTTAATAACAGCATCATCATAACTAATTAAACCATTATGAGAAAAATGATTAGCGATAATCTTAGTATCTAAATCAATCAAATTATATGTTCTCATTAAATCACACATTATTTTCATACGTTCAAAATTCATATGACCAGGATAATCAATATGTTTAATACCTTCAGTACAATCTAAAGAAATTGCATCAAATCGTATATTTTTTGATTTTAAATATAAGAAAGACTCTTCTGACAAAACATCTGTATCATGGGCATATAAAAAAACAGAATCATCCTTTCGAATAACATAAACTAAAGGATTCGTTGTATTATGAATACTTGAAATTGGTATAATCTCATACTTATCCTCGATATAAAAAGGACTATAATCGTAAACTGGTTGATAGAAAATACTTTTATCTTTTGTTACAAAGCCATTATCATCTGGCTTTAAAACCTCTTTAACACCTCTACCACCATAAACAGTTAATGTGGGCGTTCCTAAATCTAGATTTGCACGACTTCTTCTACGGGCTCTTAAGTCTTCTACATAAAGATGATCATCATGTGTATGTGTTATTAAACAATGGTATATATCAGCTAGTGAAATATCATATTGTAATGAATGCATATAAGTATCTGGACCAAAATCTATAAGAATAGTATCGTCAATTAAAACTTGTGATCGAGTACGAATATTCTTACCTTTATATTTTCTAGCATATCTACAAACATCACAATGACAAAACAAAGCGGGAATACCCTCAGCCGCACTAGTGCCTAAATAAGCGATTTTCATTATAATACTACCTCAATATAATACGAGAATCAAAAGCTTCATTAGTTAAACTCGTCCTTAAGGCTTTAGAACAATAAAAAGGATTAAAAGATTCTGTATTATTTAGTATATTCAATTGATAATAAAAGTCTAATACAGTATCAAGATCAGGTACATTACAATCGAGTTTATTCCCTTTATCTAGGTGTAATACATTACCACTTACAACGATGCCTTTATCGATGATATTTTTACAATAAGATAAAACCTCATCAATTGGTTCCAAACCAACAACCAAATTTGTCCAAACATTTCCTTTGCCAAAAATATTTACTGCATAAATTAATCTATCAATAAAATATTCACGCCCCAAAGCAGCTTTGCCTGGGCAATAATGTTGAAATCCTTTAGGCGTAATTGCTTCAAGATTAAAAACAACCTTCTCTATTCCTGACTTTTTCATAAGATCAATATTTGCTAAGTTATTTGGCGGTGATATTACCGCAACAAGCCCCTCTGTTGCACGTTCTTTTAATATTGGAGAAATAGATTTTGCTATTTCTGAATAAATTTGTGCCTGTTCATCTAGCTTATCATTTGAAAGATTTCCACTAATCATAATGGCATGAAGGTGTTCATCATAACATTCAGATTCAATCGCTATATCCAGAGCTTCCAATAAATTAGGAATATATTCTTGTTTATATTTATCCCAAGTAACTAGCCCCTTTGAAATCTTCTGAGCTGATACATCCTCTAATCGAATAAAATTATTTATCCCACAGAAAAGACACCCATCAGAAATATTACATCCTTTCCAAGGAATTATATTTAATTCATCATATCCACAGGCAGTAATATAATTAGTAACATTAATATTATTAGAAAGTTTATTGTTATAATAACTTGGAGTTTGAACAAACGATAATTCTATATTCGGAATTAAATCGTTATTATATCTAGCAAATAACTTATCATCTTCATTAACATCAATGGTCACTGGAGATGTTATACCATTAGAGGCAACACAAGAAACAACCACCTCATAACCATCAATACTATTTTTAATATTTAGTTCTTGAGGTCTATACCTATCAGAAGCAATTGGCATATTATAAACTAAATTTTGTTGTTTCGCATTTGATTGAGCTGCTTTGTTTAAAGCTTTACTAGTGAATTCAACACCATTAACCAATATTAAAGATTTTAATAATGTTTCTTCTTTACATATATAAGTTGAACTATAAACATTCATTATGTTTTCTTCCCCTAATTATCGTATTAATTACACTAATTCCCCATACAATATGAAAGATTGGAAATATTATTTCATAGATAAAAGAATAAAAAACTAGATTTTTAGGCTTAGAAATAATAAATGAAATTACTCCTAAATATATTAATCCTAAAATATTATTTATTTCAAAGAAGATATAGCATAAAAACCAGATTATAATCCATAAAAAATGGTAAGCAAATCCATGAATCAATAATCGTCTTCTATAACTACTATTATCCCAAATCGACAATAATAATGTTGAATAACCGATTCCCCATCTCCATCGTTGTAAAACTAACCCCATAAAAGTATTATTAGGGGCTTCACTTCCTAATATCTTATCTGAAATATAGCGTTTATCAATATATTTACTAACGTATAAACCAATAGCTAAATCATCTAAATATGTATCAGTATTCAATAATTTACTATCAAAAATACTACGTTTTAAACAAAAAAATTGACCAGGTATACTTATACCTGTATTTAATTTCCATAAAGTTGGTCTAATAATATTATGAGATAATACTTTATCTATTAAAACCATTAACTCCCATACATTAGAATATTTGGAAACATTAATCTTTCCCCAACCTATAGAATAATTTTCTTTAATCATTATCTCTAAGAAAGATTTAATATCATGTGTATTGGGTGTTATATCATTATCAATACTAATAAAGTATTCAGATTGATCAATACTAAATAAATGTAATAGTTTCTTATATTTAGTACCATGATATTTAATCAATTGAATATCATAAGGCTTTTTGGGTAAATCAAAAAACTCCTCACAATATATAATTACTTTAAAACCGTCACCATATATATGATAAAGCTCTAAAGCCAGTCTATCTAAATGCGTAGTATATACTTCATTTTTTCTTGTGTATGTAACCAAACATAATTTATTCATACATTCCTCTAGTACAACCATAGATCTTTTCTTGATTCAATATAAAAATCAAAATCACAATCAATTAAATCTACTCCTAAGATCTCAATGAGTTCAAATATCTCCTGATTTAATTTATGATGAGTAATTGATTCATTTCCATCTTGAAGCATAAAAATACCAATCGGTAAAATCAATAAATTTTTATATTTATATATATTTATATCAATATACTCAATAAGATGATTAGCTTTTATATTTCTCAAAAGATTGTTAAATAATAATATTGGATATAAATAAACTCTAGTGTTCATATAATTACATATTTTTCTGTATTTATGACTATCAAGCAGATTCATATTGTTACATATCTGCTGAATAGTTTCTTCAATTCCTTTTTTATATCCAAATATTTTTTTATTATTTGTGCACAAAAGAAGTAATTTCAAATAGAAATGACTTTTAAAAGAATATGGCCACATATATAATTTTCTATTCAAAGAACTATAAATACTATTACTAAAATTCTTTATAGGAAAATCAGCAATTTTAGATAAAAAATGATAGATATAATTATAGTAATCTGTCAGTTCATAATAAGAAATTAAATCTCTAAAATACTTCCAATTAAAATTTTTATTTTGCAACATATAATATAAGTCATTAATATCTTTCATGTATACCGTTTCATGTTTAAATACATGAGATATAGTTATACAAGAGACTTCTTCTATCGATAAACCATCTTTTGGTGTAAATGGAATTAACTGTGTTCTTCCTAATGGAAAACCGCCCATATTAATATCCACGATTACTTGATATTTATTCTGTAATATTTTTTCTAAATGGATATGACCGTTTAAAACTTCTTCATCTTTAAAATATAATGCTTTAAATGAAAATGGAACTGAGCCATTAAAAGAAAATTTAAACCCTCTATTTTCTACTAAAAAGTTAATCAAGTTATATGCATCATCAAAATTGTATGCCAGATAATCAAAATCCATATGCACTCTATAAGTATCTTTAGGATAATATGTATTAGTAACTCCACCTTTTACTTTTGAAACTTTTAACTTTTTATTATTAATATAATCATCTATAATATTAATCTCTGTATTAGCAATATTTAAACTTACAATTTGTTTTACAGCTAACTCAATTATCTTGCTATCTAATTTTAAGTCATATTTATTTGCATTATTATAAAAAGGTACAGCCAGTCTTAGCTTTTTTATAAGTTTCATATCTTCATCAGATATAGTGGTTAGATTTTCTAAAAATAATTTTTGCTCTTCTTTAGATAATATACATAATCCTAATTTCTGAAAAAGAATTTCTCTACTGTCATCTAAACTATTTATTCCTGAAACAATTTTTCTAGCCGTATTAATAGTTGGAGGCACTTTTGATTCATTTTTCCATTGAAAATTTTTAGTAGAGACACAAGCGTCACAAGCCAAACTAATGCCCTGATTATTATCACAACTTTTTATTGTTATACTACTTTTCTCTGCAGCTTTTAATAACAGCTCAACAGGCAAACTAAGACAACCATGACGATTTATATTCTGGATATGAAATAACTTTTTATAACTAAAATAATTATTATCGATAATATTTTGAACTTCTTTTTTTACATGTAAAATATTCTTTCCTGAAAGTTTTAATTCTAAGTCCTTTGCAACAGACATTGCTAAATTACATGATTGACCATGAAAAGAAAAATAAATATTAGAATCCTCAACATAAGAGTTTATAACTAAATGATCACCGCAAGCTACACCATTTGAATCAATAACACTCTCAGGTGCTAAAATTATATTCTTATTCATTATATAGCCTCATAAAGTACATTAAAAAATTTATCTATATCAGATTCAGTTGTTGCAATTCCCCAGGAAAATCGTAGAACAGAAATTAACCCCAAATTATTAAGCACATTTTGCGCACATAAATGTCCTGTTCTAATAATAATGTTATTATTAGCCATAATTTCACCCATATCATGTACATGTATATTCTTTATGTCCATCGAACACAAAGCTATATGCCCATTATTACCATTGATAATGCTAATCTTTGAATTATCAATTTTTTTATTTACATACTCCCATAATTTATCCTCATGTTTCATTATTTGATTTAGATTAATACTACTCATAAATTTACATGCGGTAGCCCATCCAGCTAATAGACCTATATCAAAAGTTCCTGGTAAATATTTTCTTTCGTGCTCATGAGCTTTAAGGTTTTGACCAAGAACACTCCAAACCATGCCTCCACCCCAAAAAATGGGCTTAACTAGCTTACTAATTTTCTTATTTATTGCTGCTGCACCAATTTGTTTTGGGCCATACATTTTATGGGCGGATAAAAAATAACCATCTGCAGCTAATTCTGAAAAAGAAACACTCTGATGCCCTATTGACTGACATACATCTAAAAAAATCATTGCATTTGTATTTTCACGAAAATACTGTAACGTTAGTTTGTCCAAATTATATGAGTTAACATTTGATGTAAGTGATAAAGATATAATCTTTACTCGATTTATCTCCAAAGTGTCTATAAAATGATAATCAATAAATCCATCTTTAGATAAAGGTAACTCTACTAATATTGCACCTTTAGTACGACAAAGATTTATCCAAGGCAAATAATTACTATGATGCTCATAGGGCCCTAATATCACAATATCTCCTCTAGAAATAAAATCATATAAGCCTAGTGCAACTAGATTAATTGCTTCTGTGGAATTTTTAGTAAGCATTAATTCATATTGATTATTTCCATCAAAAAAATCCAATATTGTAGAGATACTATCATCAAATGTGGTTTGGGCTAATTTAGATAATGTACCATCACCTCTAAAAGCACTTACCCCTATATTCTCCTGATAATCTACCCATTTATTAATGACACACTGTGGCGTAGGTGTAGTAGCTGCATAATCAAGATATATTAATTCTTGGTTACGCATTAATAATGGAAAAAATTCTTTATAATTCATCATATATATAACTTCACCTGTTCAAATACACTATCTACATCAATTAAATCTAAACAAATATGATTATTATCGCATTTTCCTTGCCATAAATACTTACATTTACAACGCTTTTCATTAAAAACAGTGCTACCTTGTCCATATTTCCATATTCCGTTAACAACAGGAGATAGTGGACCACAAATCATAATTGCAGCCACATTTCGCCAAACAGCAAAATGAATATATGCGGAATCATTTCCAATTACTAAAGTAGTATCAGCTAAAATTTTATCTAGCTCCTGCCAATTATTACTAATAATAATATTCTTAATATTATTCTCTACTAATATATCGTAAAGATCCAACTCCTCCGGCCCTAGTACAAATATAACTTTATAATTTGTAATCATTCTAGATAACTTTATGTAATATTCTATTGGCCATCGTTTTAGAACACCCATCTTACTACTTCCAGGAAATATCAAAACTGTTCTCGATTTCTGTCTTTGTTTGATGATTGGTTTTATTTCTGGATATATGTGATTGATAATTTTAAAATGTCGTTCCATTCTATTAATTTCAGAATCCACTATCGATGCTATATC
>OKWX01000368.1_pt1 | contig 11626 bp, 7 predicted proteins | sample 1607241 | NCBI WGS metagenome assembly OKWX01 (sample SAMN07501071, study PRJEB24779) | human gut metagenome | isolation source: stool | host: human infant | place: USA: Pittsburgh, PA
GAACCCTCTCCAATTCATCATGGTAAACCTCATATAACAAACTACAAACTATACGCAAAAGGACTGGCCTTCGGGCTAGTCCTTTTGTGTTATGTAAAATAGTTAATGTATCGATATGTGTGATTGCTAGTCTAATAATAGAATAAAATAAATCAATAATATAGGCTTAGGCCAATAAATATAAGGGTTTTAAATACCCCCTTGTAAAAGTAGGAAATAAGTTCTTGCATTTTTAGATTTAGTGGTCTATAATGAAATTAATTCCTAGTGATACACAAGGTTTTATAAATGAAGTAGGATAAGTGCTTTATAACATGGGGTGTGTTAGCACTAACTTTTACAAAGAGAGGCAAGATATATGAGGATTTCCACAAAAGGTCGCTATGCATTGATGGTTCTCATCGATTTAGCAGAGCAAGGTCAGGATAAACCGGTTTCCTTGCGATCCATTGCAGAACGACAAGGTATATCTGAGAAATACCTTGAGGGTATTGTGGCTCGTTTGGGTGCCGCTAACCTAGTGGATAGTATTCGTGGTAAATACGGAGGCTATCGCTTATCTAAAAGCCCTAAAGAGTATACTATTATTGAAATTTTGCTTGCCACGGAAGAATCCATGGCTATCATCTCCACTCTTGATGAAGGGGTGAGTACTGATACAGTAATCAATGAAAGAACTGTTGGTTTCTGGGCAGGATTACAAAACTATATTCATGATTATCTAGAAAACGTAACTCTTCAAGATGTAATTGATGGAACTTACGCTAAACTTGATACAAAATATGATAATTGGGATGGTTCTATTTAATAAGGAGTAACTATTATGTCTAATATTGCAAAATCTTTCGTTGAATTAATTGGTAAAACACCTTTGTTGGCAGCTACACGTTTTGGTAAAAAATATGGCGCAGATGCAAATATTTTTGCTAAATTGGAATACTTTAATCCAGGTGGCTCTGTTAAAGATCGTATTGCTGCAGCAATTATTCAAGCAGCTGTTGAATCTGGTGAATTACAACCAGGTGGTACAATCGTAGAAGCTACATCTGGTAACACTGGTATCGGTTTATCCGCTGTTGGTGCTGCTCTAGGCTATAAAGTTGTAATCGTAATGCCAGAAACAATGTCCATCGAACGCCGTAAATTGATGCTTGGCTATGGTGCTCAACTCGTGTTGACTGATGGCTCTCTTGGCATGAAAGGTGCTATTGCAAAAGCTAAAGAAATCGTAACAGCTACAGCTGGTGCCATCGAGGCGGGTCAATTCGTAAATCAAGCAAACCCAGCAATTCACTATAAAACAACTGGTCCTGAAATCTGGCAAGATACAGATGGTACAGTAGATATCTACGTAGCTGGTGTTGGTACAGGCGGTACTTTGACTGGTGCAGGTCGTTATTTAAAAGAACAAAACCCTGACGTAAAAATTGTGGCTGTTGAACCAACTGATTCCCCAGTATTGTCCAATGGCAAACCTGGTCCTCACAAAATCCAAGGCTTAGGCGCTGGCTTCATTCCTGATACTTTAGATACTTCCATTTATGATGAAGTAATCCAAGTAACTAATGATGATGCATTTGCTACATCTCAAGCATTTGGTCATACAGAAGGTATCCTAGTTGGTATTTCCTCTGGTGCTGCTCTTTGGGCTGCTCAAGAATTGGCTAAACGTCCTGAGAATAAAGGCAAAAACATCGTAGTAATTCTTCCTGATACAGGTGAACGCTACTTGTCCACTGCATTATTCCCAGAAGTATAATAGAATATGATTAGTGAAAGCAATAATCTGGCTTTCCTAAGATAGTAGAGCCCCTCGGTAGAGGGGCTTTTTTTTAATGTTACAATTTTATATAAGAAAAAGGAGCTATTAGGTAGCTCCTTTTTTGTTATGGTATGTATTTAGTTATTATTATCTACCGTTTTTAACGATATTGTCCATCCAGTTGAATAATTCGTCTAAATCGTAGTCGCCAGAATGGTCTACATCAAATGGTGTTGCCATATCTACGTTGTACCCAAGGTTTTGAGCACGTGTACCTACGATCAATGGGATGGCTACGGATGTATTGCTATCAGCTGTACCATAGCGAATACGATAGTAGCGTGCATTTGTCGCTGCTGGAGAACCGAGATAGTTCATTGGATTCATCATAGTAACGATTTTAGCATTTTCTACGTATACATCTTGGTTAGGTGTTGTATCGTGTAATGCAGCAGTAATTGTAAAGTGATTATTATCTGTAGCACTTGTACCGAATAGGCTATTCTCGCCAGAGTCATTAGAACGGGAGTCGAATGCACCTGGTGCTTTAGAACGACTTACAAATTGATTATAAGCTTCCCAGTTAATATCTTTAATAGCGCCTGTTTTATTATCTCGTACAAAGTATGTATGTTTAGATAAATCAGTACCTTTAGCTTGTGCTTTATTAGCTGCATCGATGATGAATGCTTTCACATAATTTTTGAAAGTACCATTGCCATTCTTATCTAGTTTCAATACACGCCCCATAGAGTCATGCAATTGTAAATTGTTTACGTATTCTGGGAAGTGTTCACTTAGTAAGTTAGAGTATGCTACATCATCAGCATTCAAGTTTACACGTTGCATTGTACGTTGCGGAGGAGCTGTATTACCACCTACGTTGGCTTGAGGCAATTCGCCTTGGCCCATCGTTACTTTATTGAAAGATGTAATACCTTTATAGCTCCATTCATAGGCCATATCAGCCGCATCAAGGTTTGTAATAGGCGCATAGGCAGAAACTGCATATACATTGGTTGCCGCTGTAGCAGCACCTAATGCTTGTAAATATGGTTGGAAGTCAGAGTTGTTACCAGTGGCACCTTGCAATAAGGATACAGCACCACCAGCACTTGTACCATTAGTGATGATACGATTTGCATTACCTGGCATTGTGGAATCGTTAGCATGTAAGTATGCTGTTGCAGCTTGTAAGTCAACAATAACTGCAGGCGCTTTACCGATAAAGTTGCCATCGGATGCTTTATTTGTACGACCACGGGTAGCCGGGGAAGCTACTACATAGCCACGGGATAATGCGTAAAGAACACTATTAGGTTTGCCATTTTCCACTTTTGGAGTCATAGCTTGGCTTGGCATATAACCACCTACCGCATTTGGCATGAAGATAGGGGCTGTTTGCGTATTGTAACCATTTACAGTGCCATTGTTGAAGTATTCTTCTGGTACATAAATGTTCATGTACTGTTGATCGATATCGATTGGATTAGCCACGTAAGGGATATATTCGAAGGCGCGATATTTGATTTCCTTATTATCTACTGTAGTAGACATGGATTCGTAATTTTTCACGTCGAAAGCAAGGCTAATCTTCGCAGATGTATCGGCTTGTAATGGTGGTTCCATTGGTTGAGAAAGAATATTTTTATCTTCCGTTACACCAGCACCTTTTGTGGAAGCTTCATTTCGTGCATCTACATAAGATTGAGGTAATTTGCTTTCTTGAGCTTTAGTAGCTTCTGCTTCAGCCTTAGCTTTTGCCTCTGCCTCAGCTTGAGCTTTAGCGGCAGCTTCGGCTTTAGCTTTAGCTTCTGCCTCAGCCTCAGCTTGTGCTTTAGCCTTAGCATCTGCCTCGGCTTTAGCTTTTGCTTCAGCTTCAGCTTGTGCCTTAGCAGCCGCTTCAGCTTCTTCTTTTGCTAATTGCTCAGCAGCTAAACGTTCTTGCTCTTCTTTGATAGCAGCTTGTCTTGCTAGTTCAGCTTGTTGAGCAGCAATACGATCTTGTTCAGCCTTTAAAGCCGCTTGGCGTTGAGCCTCAGCTTGCTCAGCAGCAATACGTTCTTGCTCAGCCTTTAAAGCAGCTTGGCGTTGAGCTTCAGCTTGTTGAGCAGCAATACGATCTTGTTCAGCTTTTAGAGCAGCTTGACGTTGAGCCTCAGCTTGTTGAGCAGCGATACGCTCTTGTTCAGCTTTTAGAGCAGCTTGGCGCTCAGCTTCAGCTTTAGCAGCAGCTTCTGCACGTTGGCGCGCAGCTGCTTCAGCCGCAATATGTTCTTGTTCCGCTTTTAAAGCAGCTTGACGTTGGGCTTCAGCTTGCTCAGCAGCGATACGATCTTGTTCCGCTTTTAAAGCAGCTTGACGTTGAGCTTCAGCTTGCTCAGCAGCGATACGATCTTGTTCCGCTTTTAAAGCTGCTTGACGTTGAGCCTCAGCTTGCTCAGCTGCGATACGTTCTTGCTCAGCTTTTAAAGCAGCTTGGCGATGAGCCTCAGCTTGCTCAGCAGCGATACGTTGTTGTTCCGCTTGCATAGCCGCTTGACGTTGGGCTTCAGCTTGCTCAGCAGCGATACGCTCTTGTTCAGCTCTTAGAGCAGCTTGGCGTTGAGCTTCGGCTTGCTCAGCAGCGATACGTTCTTGCTCCGCGTTTAGAGCCGCTTGACGTTGAGCTTCAGCTTGTTGAGCAGCTAAACGTTGTTGTTCCGCTTGCATAGCCGCTTGGCGTTGAGCTTCAGCTTGTTGAGCTGCCAAACGTTGTTGTTCAGCTTGTTGTTGCGCTGCAATACGGCGTTGTTCTTCTTGGATACGAAGACGTTCTTGTTCTGCTGCTTGACGTTGAGCTTCTGCGATACGAGCTTGTTCAGCTTGCTCAGCAGCAATACGTTCTTGCTCAGCTCTTAGAGCTGCTTGGCGTTGAGCCTCAGCTTGTTGAGCAGCCAAACGTTGTTGTTCCGCTTGCATAGCAGCTTGACGTTGAGCTTCAGCTTGTTGAGCTGCTAAACGTTGTTGTTCGGCTTGTTGTTGAGCTACGCGTTGCTGTTCTACCTGCATAGCCATTTGACGTTGTTGTTCTGCTAGAATTGCAGCTTGACGTTGTGCTTCAGCCTGCTTTTGCGCAACCATTTGTTGATCAACTTGATTTGCACCTGATTGTTGTGCCGCCTCTTCGGTTGCTAGTTGAGCTAATCTTTCACGTTCTGCACGTTGAATATCGCGAATAGTTAATCTTTGTTTGGCTACAACGGCTTTAGTTTGAGTTGTATTAGCAATCACTAAAGGTGTTGTAGATTCTTGTTGGACCATTACAGGCGTACGTACCACTTGCGTCGTTTGTACTTGCTGTTTGCCATCCACTTGTTTTTGTACTGTAACAGGTTCTGTTTTACGTTGTACATTCATCAAGCTATGCATAGCCAATGTTGGTTCCATTACAGAATTAGTTTGTTTATTAACAACATATTGTGGCTGTGAAACGGCTCTTTGTTGATCTGATAAAGCTTTTGCTATATCGTTTACCGGTACTGGACGTACACGGGGAATTAAAGGTGTTACCTTTGGAGCCGCTTGTGTGGTAGCACTTTGTTGCATAACTTGTTGTGTTTGCATTACAGGTTGTGCTTGTGTAGGAACCATTTGCGGTGGTGCTACACGAACTGGAGCCATTGGTTGTACTTGTACAGGTCTTACGGTTGCCTGTTGTGGTGCAACAACTATTGGTTGAGCAGTTGTAGGGGTAGGCTGAGTTGCCATAGGTCGTACGACTGACGTTGCTACATTTGTAGCACTTTGAGTCGTTGATTCAGTGGTAGTATTCGAACCTACCAAATCATTCATGTTGAGGGTAGGGGCTGCGTGGGCAACACCACCCAACGCTGCAGCTGCAAAAAATGCAGCAGTAACCTTACGTTTCCTAGATGATTTCATGAATTACTCTCCGAACTAGATTTTCAAATAATAATTTATAATTTTAAAATTTATTTATATTTATATAGTTTAACATAAATCGATATATTTGTACAATTTATGAAAATATAGATGAATACTGGGTAAATGTAAAGAAGATGAGCTTAGGAAAATATAAATAAATTTAAAGTATATAGAATGTTACATATCGCTTCTAATGATTTAAAGTAGTTTTTTATTATATGTACATCTTTCTATAAAATATGATATGCTTTTTGTAATTTAACAGAGTTTCAGTTATAAAGGAGAGAGTATGTTTAGAAAATTCTTGCTAGCCTGTATCTGTATGGTACTAGCTACTTTTACCATACAGATACAGGCTATATCGATTAATGAGTTAAATAGTTCACCGCAGTTTAAAAATGTATATCAAAAAACCGATTCCTATCAAGGTACTTATCCAAAGGATCGGCTAATAAACTATTTAAACACTTACTCTGTAGAATCACTAGAATACGCAGCGCCACACTATAAATTAAAAGGTACTTTTTATACCGTTTATAAATATACCCGTGGTGCGTTTATTATTGAATATGAAGTAACAGCTACATATAATACTAATTATTCACTAGGTTCTTTAATACACGCCAGTCAAATAGTACAGCCATCCCCATCTATGTATGCGGTTATAAAAGCAGCACAAGATGATTCTGGTATACAAATTGACTTACGAGAGGTGAAGCGATTTAATGGGGATGGTACTGAAGTTAGTAGTACAGTTCCTTTAATGCACCAATTACGACCTTTAGATCGTAGTCGTTCAGATGAAAATCTATTTGCTGTAGCAGATGCTATGTTTGTAGTAGCTTATCAGCAACATTTTGATGATATTGTTGTAAAATGAGGTGCCATATGAAACGTTTCTTATTTATTATGGCCATCTTATGCGTATGGTGTGTGCCTTTTACTTATGTGAAAGCCGTTTCTAATGTTGAATTACAAGATACAAGTCGTTTTGAACATATTATATCTAAAGGTGATACTGGTGGTGGGGACGGGAAATACATTGAGTTGAGTACAGTCAAAGATGTGTCCACAAGCGGCAGTACAAAAAGTATAGAGGCTAAGATTTATGTTGTATTGCCTTCATCTAATTTGATCCGAGAATACACAATTCATTATGACTATAACTTAAATTATTCCTTTGCGAATTTAGTCGCAAGAATGCCAGAGTTTAAAGAACAATTTCCGGATTTCTATTTAGGTGAAATATGGAATATAAAAATGGATGATTCTGGAATTATTGGTACTGTTAAGGCTCAACAGGATTACACGCTGCATGGTGAAAGTAAACCTACACAACCAGGTTATAAAGGATACGAGCATGTAACCTTCTTAACACCTACAGACTTTGATTTTGAAAGCTATCACGTTGCAAATCGTGTTTTCAAGAAAGTATTTGGCGTATTTTATGATGATGTAATCCAATAATTTATAGTGCTTAATCTTATAAGTTATAATGATGTAATCCGATAGTGTTACATAAGAAAAGGACTAGAACTCTAGGAGTTCTAGTCCTTTTACTATATGTACTTATTTAGCATATGTATTAGTATTATACTAGCTTTCACCATTATTTTTTCAAGCTTGGTTTTACAAGTGCCAAGATGAAGCAAGCCACAACGGAACCGATTGCGATGGATGCAAGGTATAGGAGTGGGTTACCGATTGTTGGTACTACGAAGATACCGCCGTGAGGAGCGCGTAATGTACATTCGAAGAACATGGACAACGCACCAGCTGTACCAGCACCGATGATGCAAGCTGGCAATACGCGAACTGGATCAGCCGCTGCAAATGGGATAGCCCCTTCTGTGATAAAGGAGAGGCCCATAATATAGTTTGTAATACCAGATTTGCGTTCTGCTTCTGTGAAACGGCTAGGGAAGAATGTAGTACAAAGCGCAATTGCCAATGGAGGAACCATACCACCTGCCATTACAGCCGCCATGATACCGTATTCCCCAGTAGCAAGGGCGCCAGTACCGATAACGTAAGCGGCCTTGTTTACAGGACCACCCATATCAACGGACATCATAGCACCAAAGATAAGACCTAACAATACGCGGCTAGTAGTGCCCATAGATTGCAAGGAGTCCATTAACCAGTGGTTAAGTGCAGATACAGGAGGGTTGATTACGAAGGTAATGGCAAGACCTATGAACAATACACCAAGTACAGGATAGAAGAGAACTGGTTTTGTACCTTCTAACGCTTGAGGCAAACCAGATACTAATTTTTTTACTAATAATACTAAATAACCTGCTGCAAAGCCGGCGATTAATGCGCCAAGGAAACCAGAGCCACCTTGGTTAGCCAATAAGCCACCAACGAAACCAGCTACAAGACCTGGGCGATCAGCAATACTCATAGCAATGTAACCAGCTAGCACTGGCAACATGAAGCCAAAGGATGCGCCACCGATTTGCATTAAGAAGCCAGATAAAGGTGTACCAGAACCGAAGTTTTTAGGATTCGCAGGATCGAATGTATCGAACAAGAATGCAAGGGCAATCAAGATACCGCCACCGATAACGAATGGCAACATGTGAGATACGCCGTTCATCAAGTGTTTGTAGATTTGACGACCTACACTGTCAGATGCGCTAGCAGCGATTTCAGCGGATTCGCGGTCAGCTGCAGAGGCATGATATACAGGTGCTGTTCCAGCTGTAGCTTCACGCAATAATTCTTCTGCTTTATTGATGCCGTTAGCTACCTTTGTTTGAATCATAGGCTTGCCATCGAAGCGAGCCATTTCTACTTGGCGGTCAGAAGCGACGATAATGCATTTGGCATGTTCAATTTCTTCTGCTGTAAGCGCATCTTTTACGCCAGATGCACCGTTTTTCTCAACCTTTAAGGAAATGCCCATTTCTTTAGCTTTGCGCTCTAAGGACTCCGCAGCCATGTAGGTGTGCGCGATGCCTGTAGGACAACCTGTAACGGCTAATACTTCATAGTGAGGATTATCTACAGAAATTTTAGGAGCTACTTTTTCGATAGCTTCTGTAGCTTTTTCTTCAATAGTATCAGTGAGGCTTGGTGCTTCTTGAGGTTCAGGTTGTTTAATAAAGCCTTCTACAGATGGATCAAAGTTGCCTTGCTCTTTCGCTGTTACGAGCTCCAAGAAACGTTCTACAGTTGGAGCAGCGATGAGGGCTTCTTTGAAATCTGGGTCGATAACCATCATAGCTAATTGGCTCAATACCTCTACATGAGTGTCAGCTGCGCCTTCTGGAGCTGCAATCATGAAGAATAAACGAGATGGTTGACCGTCGAGTGCTTCGAAGTCTACGCCGTGAGGCACAACCATAGCTGCTAGGCCTGCTTCTTTTACGCCTGCGGACTTAGCATGTGGTGTAGCGATGCCGTCACCAAGGCCTGTAGAGCCAGATTCTTCACGAGCGAAAACGGCTGCTAAGTACTCAGCTTTGTCAATGAGGTTGCCACCTTTTTCCATTAACTCGCCTAAGGTGTAAATTGCGTCAGCCTTTGTTACAGGGTCTGCATTTAGCAGGACGGATTGAGGTTTTAATAAATCAGTGATTTGCATATATGTACTCCTTGATGCAAATAAAATATAAAACTAGTTAACTCGTACTTGTGAAAGTAGTGCTTCTACTTCTGCTAGTGTAGCGAGGTTTTCAGAGTAAGCGGAGGCAGAGCCACTAGAGATGCCCCAGTAGAGCGCCTCTTGTAGGTCACCTGTTTTTTCAAAGCCTGTAATAAAGCCAGCCACCATGGAATCGCCGGCGCCTACGGAATTTACGAGTGTACCCTTAGGGGCAGGGCTCGTATATACCGTACCGTCAGCAGCGACCAAGATAGCTCCATCACCAGCCATGGAGATGAGCACATGTTGTGCGCCTTTCTCTTGTAATGCCTTAGCTGCCTCTACGAGGTCATCCTTTGTGGAAAGGGTACGACCAAAGATTTCGCTAAGCTCCTGATTATTTGGTTTAATTAAAAACGGTTTATATGGCAAGACCCGTGTGAGTAAGTCTTTCGTAGCATCTACCACAATGCGAATATTTTTATGTTGTAAGCGCTCCATAATGAGTTCGTACATATCGCTTGGTAAGCTAGAAGGAATGCTACCTGCAAGGATCAAAGTATCCTGCTCAGTTAATGTATCGAGCTGTTTGTAGAGGGCTTCTAGTTCGTCGTCTGCGATGATGGGACCACGGCCGTTAATTTCTGTTTCTTCGTCAGAGGCTTTCACCTTAACATTGATGCGAGTTAAACCTTCGCGAAGACGGATGAAATTTTCTTTCACACCGAATTGGTTCAGTTGTGTTACGATTTCCTCCCCTGTAAAGCCTGCAATGAAACCGAGTGCCGTTGTATCCATGCCTAGGTTGTTGAGCACGATGGATACGTTGATACCCTTGCCGCCACCGAGAACGTACTCTTGTGTGGTGCGATTAATGGTGCCCGTCTTGAGGTGATCAAGACGTACGATATAATCGAGGGCTGGGTTAAAGGTAATGGTGTAAATCATACAAATTCCCCTTTAAGATAAATGAATTAGCCTATGATTGGTTAATCTTGTAATTAGTGTAAATTTGATTGATTTTGTAATTAACGTATAATTGGTTGATCTTGATTCCGTAGTCGTAACCAGTAAAGGAGCGGTACGAGGTATAGGAAGAAGGCGAATGGTACATAGCCAGCGGTGCTAGTACCCATCATAACTACAGGTACGTAGGCAGCGATGTTCCATGGTTGTAATGGAGCAATGACGATGCCACTATTTTCAAAGTCGAGCATCACATCTTCGTCCTGAATGCCTCGTTGTGCGTAGGTAATGCGCATAATAGAGTGGGTCATCACTACTGCAATAGCTTGACTACAACCTACAGCACCTGTTAAAAAGGCAAGACCTACGTTTGCAGCAAATACATCGCTTCGTGTTTTTGCTCGCTCTAATAGTTGTCGAATATCGTTCCAGAAGCCAACCCCTTCGAGCATGCCAGAAATGGCAGTTGCCATAAAAATGGAAAGGGTAGGGATGAACATCGTTTGTAAGCCACCGCCGTGAATGATATCTGCTAGTGGATTATAATGTGGTAGTTCAAAGCCTGTTAAGGTATACCAGCCTAAATCAGAAAGGGTAGCGCCCTGATTGGTATAAGCCAAAATTGCCGCTGCTAATGCACTAAGGCCGATAGGCCAACGGATAGATACTTTCAAAGGTAACAGACCAATGACGATGATCACAGGAATCCACAAGGTCCAATCGATGTTGAACACAAAGTGGATCGTATCAGACAGTAAGCTATTTGCATAGTTGAGAGGGAACCACTGGGATAGTATTAGGTAGAGCACTGTAGAAATAACAAGTGCTGGTAGACCATCCTTAAACATAATAGGAATGTTAGTCGATACCTTTGTATGAGTTAAGGCTGCTACGAGAGAGGCGCTAGACGATAAAGGACCATTCCGATCCCCAAAGTAAGCGCCAGCAATGATGGCACCTGCTACGATATTCTCTGGAATATTACCAGCTCTTGCCATCGTAATGAGTACAATACCTATGGTACCCACAGTGCCAAGGGCAGTTCCTAACAGCATGCTCACTAGTGCTGTTAATAAAAAGGCACAAGCGATAAAGATAGAAGGATCAATCAAGTCGATGCCTGTGGCGATAATCATAGGGATAACGCCTGCAGCTTGCCACATGGCGATGAGCCAACCGATGAGCAGGAATATTTGCATCACCACAATGGAGGTTTTAGCACCTGTCCATGATAGGTTTAGTAGTTCCTTTGGTTGGTACCCTTTGCGGTAGAACACATAAGCCATAATGCACCATACCACAATCAAGGCGTAACCAATAGCAATACCGTTAGCTACGGCGATGATAATGACGAGGATAGATATGAGTAAACCTATGAG
>OKWX01000376.1_pt1 | contig 11274 bp, 9 predicted proteins | sample 1607241 | NCBI WGS metagenome assembly OKWX01 (sample SAMN07501071, study PRJEB24779) | human gut metagenome | isolation source: stool | host: human infant | place: USA: Pittsburgh, PA
TTATCTCGTTAGGTCTCTCCAGGCGATAAATAGTTCGGCCACGACTTGTGGGTTTTGGCTGAGTTTGATGCGGGCTAGCATTTTGCGCACGTAGTTGCAGTGTTCTAGCATGGCTTCGTTCAGCTTGTGTTTCACGTGGTGTGGGGCTTGGTACACCAAGATAGGTTTAAAGTCGCCCACGTGAATGTAGCTCGTATCTGGATCAGGACCATCGGTAACGATGTACTGATAAGGTATCGCCACGTTAAAAAGTCCATATACCACATCCTTCCCAATAGGGCGTCTACATTTAATATGACCAAAGGTCAGATGCGGCCCATAGGTCTTAGGCGCCGTATAGCTACTGCGCCGACCATCGCTGGTCATGATGTAATTTGGTCTCAACCCTTCTTGTAAGGCCAGCTCTCGTAGGATGGTACGAATTGGCAGATGTACCAATTCTTGACGGCCATCTACGAAATAGCACATCGTGCTGTCCCCGCCGCCAGGTTCATAGGTAGGAATAAAACAAACAATATGATTCTTCGGATTCGTATAGATCAAATCCAAATTCTCTCCCTTAGATAGCCAAGTGGCCACCGCTACTGGTACTTCATTACATGTCATCATAGGAATTCTCTCCCCTCAACTTAGGAACATTCCTTTCAACAATACAATGAACACGTGTTCTGTGAAAGCAGATTCGCATGCTTTAATCTGCTGTTGGTTTAATTGTATATCACACTGTATAATTTGTAAATATATACACAAAACTATAGAAATTTATGTAAAATTAAAGACTTTATGATCTTGTAAAAGTAATATATACCTATATGTGTCATTATTTTCTCATTTAAATTGAGAATTGCATATTTCATGTATATCTGTTAATCGCGATTAACGTAATTATGCAATAATTAGAATATAAATAAGAAATTAAATTATATTAACACATATCATTGTAATAAGAACTTAGCTCTAATTAGCACATAACTCTAATACGTGCACAGCTCTAAAACATATATATCTCTAATGAATGTATAGGCTTATTGCATTCATATTAGTGTACTCGTAGTTTCTTAAAGTCTGTCGTCAAGTATCTACGCAGCTTCCGCAGGGCTCGTTCATGGCGCCGTTGGATAGCTTGGCGGCTACAGTTCAGCTCTTCGCTGACAGATACGAGGCTTTTACAATCACCGTACACGCGACGCAATAGGTCTTGTTGATTTGGCGATAGTCTGCCAAGAGCCCATACGAGGCGAGCCCGTAGTCGTTGTTCCTCATCGGCCGTCATGATCATGTCTGCTATATTCTCTCCAGATGAGAAGATATCCATGCCAACGGCTACCTCGCCATCATCGGTGATGCGGTCTGGTATATGAATCTCACGATGATTACGCAACCGCTCCCGCTTCCAATACCGCATGTAACCATATCTAACACCAGCTTTCACAAAGCCAGGGAACGGCACGGAACCTTTCAAATCAAAGCTATAAATCGATTCCAATAGGATGGCCCACAGATAGCTCTCTAGGTCTTCACGAAACTCGCGATTCCCCGTCTTATTCGTATAATGTAAGATGAGTGGCCGATACCTGCGACAGAGCTCGATTTGAGCTGCATCATGGCGCAGCTCATCAGCGGACCACGGCTGGTACCCAACCGTCTGAATTCGCATATTCGGATTTTGACAAATCGACACGAGGCTCTTATCTGATAAGGATGTTAAGACCTGATGCCCGCAGATAAGAGTCTGTAATTTCAACTCCTCCGGTACCTTGTACTCTGCTTCCTTAGAAGGTATCTTTTCAGATTCTAGTTCCTTAGAAGAAGGTCTCTTAGATAGTACTTCTTTAGAAGAAGTTCCCTTTGAAGATATTTCCTCAGATTGTAAGCTTGCAGTTTTAATACAGGTTCGTTGTACTAACGGTTCTTCGTTTGTGTATAACATAAATCCCCTTTCCTGCCATGGCATAGCGCTTATCTACACAATAGCGCGGAACGGGGATTTTGACAAATTGGCAATTCTTTAGAATTCCTACATATTCTGTTACAAACTAACAGTAATTTCTATCCATTAAAAGACATAACTATACACCTAGATAGGTAATTGCTGAAAATAATAAAAAAAAAGACACCACAGAGGAAATATGGTGTCTTTCGTAAGAGGTGTTAGTACTACCATTGGGTAATAGTACGTAAGTCACGATTACCGATATACACGTTAGGCGTAACGTATTCCGATGTTACAAATAACTGTACAGGTAATCATATTTTAAATTGTCTGATTACATGGCAATACAGGAGGCTTCCACAAAGTCTTTGAGTTGTGGTTTCACGTAGGTTTGGTACACGTCTGCACCATTGCCACGGACGATGTCGCCCCAGTATTTATACACATAGCGGTACCAGAAATGGAACATGCTATTTGTGAAGTGGTAATCAGCGTATTTCGCTGGTCCACGGCTATTAGCTTGGATACGACCTACTAGGCCCATGGCCATCAAGTCGTTTAAGCGAGATGTAAAGGTGCCGCTTTTAATTTGGCTAGCTTGCAACAGCTCCACATAATATGGTCTCTCTAGTGTAGCAAGGCCAGATAGGATCGCATTAGCACCTGTTATATTTTTCATATCTCGATGTAAGATATGCTGCGTTTCTTCAAAGAGGGCGCCCGATACGGAGAAGAACAAATTAATGATATTCGTATCGATACTTTCACCATTATCAAAATACTGCACATAAGCAGGCAAACCACCTGTTACGGCGAACACGGTACGCAAGTCATCCTTAGCATAGTGAAGGCCCAAGGATTTCATGTCCACCAAGGAGAACGGTTTCACCTCGAAATATTCCGACACATAGGGACCAATCAAGCTGCGATCGCCAATGATGCGACCATCCAGCTGTTCTAACCCATTCGCCATCAAGATGATGTTCAAATGGCTCGTTTCTTTATAAGCATCTAACAAATCGCGCAAGTGTATAGGGAACTGAGGTACAGCCTCCACCAAGGAAGGGTAATCATCAATCACCACAGTCTGAGGCGTTTTTACACTGCTTTCAAATAGACCTTCAAAGGCCTCTTGCAAGCTAGTGATCGGTTTGAACTTATCCTGCCCATCAGCAAAAACAAAACGTGCCTCAAGAGCTCGATTCATATCGGCTACATGAATTGCTTCATTAGCCATGCGACCTGCCAAGTATAACGCCTTATGACGGCGCACAAGCTGAGAAGCCACATAGGATTTGCCACTGCGATGCGGACCATACACAACACACAAACTCATTTGGCCCATCGCAATACGGGACTGGATACTCTCAATAATTTCAGCACGTCCCACAAAATTCATATACTCTCACCTCCAACATTCTATGGAGACTATTATATCATAAATTTAAAACAAATTTAAACTTATTTTCATATTATTAACATGACTTTTGATTATGTTAAAATTTTTACGCATAAAATATACTTATTTAATGGTTTACTTTTTACCCATACGTTGGTGAAAGCCCCCATATTTACTGTATTTTATATAGTTATAAATCCAATATGACTATACGGAGGAAAGTATATAATCTATATTTTAAAATTATAAATCTCTTATCTAAAAACTATATCCACAGTCAAATATCTATACAAAAAGACGTGCCTATCTAGGATAAGCACGTCATGTGTATATGTATATGTATATGTGTATCTGTATCTATATCTATATGTATATGTAATAGTTTTGTTTATGGACGATACCTTCGAAGGCGTTCCTAACATTATTGTTGCATTTGCGTTTGCATCTTCATGAGCAAAATATGCTTAACCGCATCATTAAGGCGGTCGTTGGTAATCGTTCCGTTCGCCACGGCTTGGGTTAATGCTCGATGGACCTCATCGATGTGAACGGTGTCCGCATCAAGAAGAACGAGATCACTGCCTGCCACGATGGATTCTACCGCAAAGTCCCCTATTTTTTGGTTTGCTTGCAAGGCGCCTACATCGACACGGTCTGTCATGACCACTCCATTATAGCCAAGCTCATGCCGTAGCCAATCCGTGATAATCACCTTAGAAGTGCTGGCCAAGTGTGCATTGTCGATAGCTGGAATTTGCACATGGCTCATAACGAGCATATATGTATTCGCTGTCGTCTGTGTAATGAGTCGTTTGAATACAGCTACATCCGTAGTATTGAGGTATGCTTTCGCATCATTAGCGGTCTCAAAGGATGCGTCGCCAAGGCTCACCGTTGGGAAGTAGTTATAGCCAAACCACATTTGGTTGATTTGGTAACGCTCCGCCATGGCGAGGTCCATATGGCCTGCCCACGTAGGATCCGATGTATAGGACACATTCGGTACACCAAGGTTTGCATTCGGCCCCATGATGAGGTTAAAGCCCATATCATGCATTTCAATAGCCGATCGGGTCGCTAGATTGATAATCCGTTCCATCGGTAATTGGCCCCAACGATTGGGCTCTGGCAAGCGCAAGAAACTTTCATTAGAACGCAACACCTTATCCCGATTGATCGCTATATAAGGCGTCACCATGCTCGCCGTTGAGGCCGTTTGCATGATGTCGTTTGTGAAAGCTTTCACTTGGTTTTTATTATTTAGATTTTCATTGGTTAGCATAACGCCGCTCACACGGTATTTCCTGATGACGTCCTTTTGAGACTGTCCTACCGTGCTGCCATGAAGGCTAATCATCATCAGCTGGCCTATCTTGTCCTCTTGAGACATAGCCTCGAGCCAGGTATTTACCTTCTCAGGGACAGGCTTGTCAGATTGCATGACAGCCCGATACGACACAGTTCGTACCTCTTCCTGCTCTGCCTGACTCTCATGCTGGCATCCCGCAGTACCGATAGCGGCGACAATCAAGGCCATGCTACATAGGGCACGCCGTAAAAACAAGTTCATCTCTCCACAAAACTCCTTGTCATACTCTCTTACATGTTACCTTTCTATATATTATACACTATATAATTCATCTTTTCCTCATGTGAAAGCTAGTTTTCTATATCAATTTATCATAATAAAGTTATAAAGTAGTAGTAATAATTAATATAAAAGGCAATTCATACATATAACATATATAAAACTATAAGAAGGTTATACATAAAAATCCTACGAATCGCATGTAAGGTGACACTCAGTAGTCAATGTCTACATAAGTATCAAGTCACTCATGACCCGTAGGATTTATTTCTGTTCAGTTAGTTACTCATATACCAGTCTAGCCACGCTAATGTATCGATGTATTCATCGCCAAAATACATTCGAAACAACTCGTACTGAGTAAATTAGCTAATTTGTAATACGATTAGCCCTTATATTTAGGGGATGTTGGGCATGTTTCAGGTGTTACGTCTTTGCGATCACCAAGCACCGCGCTGCGGTCTGTGTAGTGTGTATGCAAGAGTTCGTGTGCCTTATGTCCCAATGGTTCGCCTAAGAAGTCTTTGTATAACGTTTGGATTTCTTCGTTTTCATAGGAAGCAACCCATTTGTAGTTAGCATCGGCTTCATAAAGACCACCGATACGAGCTTCCTTAGTTTTCACAGCTTGCGGCAATTTAGTGCGCGGTTGACCGCCGCCACCAATACAGCCGCCTGGGCAAGCCATAACCTCGATGAAGTCATAGTGTTTATCGCTATCTTTCAACGCGTTAAGGAAGTCACGTGTATTTTTACCGCCATGTACTACAGCAACGGACAATGTAACGTCATCACCTAATTGAACAGTGGCCTCTTTTACGCCTTCCATACCACGAACGTCTTCGAGGTGTGTCAAAGCATATGGAGGTGGCTCTTTATCTGTGATGAGCTTATACGCTGTACGCATAGCTGCTTCCATAACACCGCCAGTGTTACCGAAGATGATGGATGCACCAGTTTCCATACCGATTAAGTCATCGAATTGGGACTCTTCAATAGCATTGAAGTCGAGATTTTCCTCTTGAATCCAACGGATGAACTCACGAGTTGTAATGGAAATGTCTGTATCCATGCCAAGGGATTCGTCATCATAGAAACGAGCTGCTGCATTTTCTTCTTCACGCTTTGTTTCTGCTTTTTTTGCAGTACAAGGGTTTACAGATACAGATACGATGTTGCTAGGATTAATGCCTTTTTTCTCAGCAAAGTATGTTTTAATCATAGCCGCTTCCATAGCGATACAAGAACGTGTGGAAGACAAGTTAGGAATCAATTCAGGGAAGTAGATTTCCGCAAAGCGTACCCACGCTGGGCAGCAGCTTGTGAACTGAGGAATTTGACCGCCAGTTTTAAGACGTTCTACAAGCTCAGATGCTTCTTCCATGATTGTTAAGTCTGCACCGAAGTTAGTGTCTACTACATAGTCTGCACCTAATGCGCGCAAAGCACCAACCATTTTACCTTCAAGGAATGTACCTGGTTCGTAGCCGAAGCCTTCACCGATAGCTACGCGAACAGCTGGAGCTGTTTGGATAACTACGATTTTTTCAGGATCTGCAAGAGCTGCTTTCACCTTTTCAAGCTCGGATTTAGCATGCATGGAGTCGAATGGACATGCAGCCGCACATTGACCACAGTGGATACATACAGGCACGTCGCCGTTTGCATCGAGATCATAGTAGTCGAGTACGCTCATTACGTCCGCACAAGCGCGACGGCATAACGTACAGTTTTTACACTTGGAAATGTCGTGATAAATGGATGGATTGTCGAGCGCAATCGGCACACGTTTATCGATAAATTCGTATTGAGACATGAGGACCTCCTCTAACAAACTAAAACTATCAAACCTTTTGGGAAATTAGGCCAAACTACGGAGCACTGTGCTCAAGGCGTACTTCCACATCTTACCTCTAGTATACGCTATGGTGAAAGTTTATACTATGCAGAAATGTTACACTTTTGTGCAAAATTATGGTCAATCAACCCTCTCTAGATACCATAATATTGCGCATGAAATTATAAGTGACATTCTATATGACATTGTACGTCAGTATATTTCAATAAGATAGAAATTACATAAATACGTAATAATATTCCCATTGTACCACGAATGAGTATATAATTCACCAACTTTTCGGGAATTAAAACAAAAGAAAACCGCACGTCAATTTAAATAAAAACGTACATCAATTTAAATAAAAGAAAAAACGCACGCCCTCTAATGAGAACGTGCGTGTGTGAAGCTTTCACAAAGAATCATAACCCTCGAAGGATCAGATTATTTGTCACCCCAGATAAGTGTGTACACAGCGTATGCAGGAGTGCCTTGTTCAACCTTACGAGTAGATTTGTTAGGTTGTTCTTCTTTCACAACATAACCTTGTGGGTTATAAAGAGTTACCTTAACGTCTTTTACTTCGCGTTTTTTGTGGTTGAACTCTTCAGTTACGATGTAGTGGTAACCTTCGTAGTCCATAGCTTTGATGTCCAAAGTAGCTTTTTTGTCATCTTTTTTAACAGAATCGTTGTCGATAGACCAAGTGATACCATTACTATCAGTACCTACAGTATACCAATTTGCCGCATCAACACTACCGATACCACCAATCAATAAAGCGCCTGCTGCCAAAACAGCTGCCAATGTTTTTTTCATATTTTTACCTCTCGAATTAAATACAAGAATATAAAATCTAGTATATTCGATAAAACTAAATATTTTATGAAAGACAAACGTGCTCAATTATTAGAATATCTATTCCAAACATTAAGACTTCACATAATAGGTAGAACGGCCTCCACCTTTCCGTTGAATATGACCATCCTTCACAAGGGTACGTATGACGCCTTCAATGGAACTATCACTGAGATTTGGACACCATTCTCTAATATCTTGCTTTGTGAAAGCCCCTAAATGTCTATCGATAGCTGCTTTCACCTGATCCATTGCTGAACCACTATTTGCCAGTATAGAACTGCGGTCCTCAAAGTCATGATACGCGGCTAACAGCATTTGTAACCAATAGCGAATAAACGATATCGGGCAGGAACTTTCATCATACCAAGTATCACTAGACTCGCGTAAAGCAGCGTAATACATATCCTTATGTCTTGCAATCTTGGCCTCTAACGATACATATTTACCTACCATAAAGCCGCTACGATACAGCAATAATGTCGTTAACAAACGGCTCATACGTCCATTCCCATCATTAAATGGGTGAATACATAAGAAATCATGTATAAAAATAGGAATAGCTAGAAGTGGCTCCACCCCTCCATTACCTACAACACGATTATATTCAGCACAAATCTGGTCGAGAGCCTCCGCCGTTTCATAAGGCGCTAGGGGAGTGAACAACACCTCTGTACGTCCATCGGGATAGGTAGCACTAATATAATTCTGTACACTCTTTAACTGCCCTCCACGAGTATTAAATTGGTAATTATACAAAATCTTGTGTAACTGCAAAATATGATTGCGAGACAAGGATATGGAATCATAACTTTCATGGATAACATTTAAAGCATCACGATATCCCATGATTTCCTGCTCATCCCGATTTCGAGGCGTAGTCTTATCAGCTACCAACTGCCGAAGGCGCGTACTCGTCGTCACAATCCCTTCAATCTCATTCGAAGCCTCTGTACTCTGTACCTTTGCCAACTCTACAAGAGAATCTAATATGGCAGGACTCTGTGAAAGCAAAACCTCCTCCTTGCCATTCGCCCTATAAATCCCTGCAATTAGACTTAAAATATCCATATCCCACGACAAAGACTGAATCCGACCATACTCAAAACGACGCATACACACACCTCCATTCGGTTCTAATCCTTTATAAATAAAATTATTCCCTTAAATTATACCATAAAATAAGGGAATAAATAATTTGGATACATTTAATTATACATGCAGAAGGGATTCTATCCCTTTGAGACCGACTTAGGTCACTACTCCCAAACGCAGGTTGGAAAGATTTCCTCATTAGGAAATGAGAAAACGGGTGGATATATCTCTAAGGACGACTTAGGTCACTATTTCCCCTACGCAGTTTTGAGTAAATATAATCTTATGTGCAGAAATGGTTCTATCTCTTTGAGACCGACTTAGGTCACTACTCCCAAACGCAGGTTGGAAAGATTTCCTCATTAGGAAATGAGAGAACGGGTGGATATATCTCTAAGGGCGACTTAGGTCACTATGGAGACCGAAGAGATATATCCACCCGTTCATAACCGAAGAGGAAATTTACCAAATCAAGTGATACACGTGATCTAGGTTACTTCCTTCTTGTATTTGTACTTTTGTATTTGCCAATGTTTCAGAGCCAATCATATAGCCTGGTTATATGTAGCAACATCAATGAGTTGTACTGTTTTATCAGCACGGTTGAATGTCATTGTGTAAATAGAGTGATCTCCATTTGGATCTACAATCTTCAGGCGCAATGTAGCACGCGCATCGTTTTTATCAACGGAGTCATTGTCGATATAACCAGTACGACCATATTGATCCGTATCAAGAGCATACCAACTTTCAGCATGAGACACGCCCACACCAGCACTGAATAACAAACCGGCTACCGCTAAACAAGCAAACCATTTTTTCATAACTATTCTCTCCTGACTATAAAATTCAAATAACCATGCAATCTGCATACCATAAATTCCCTACGCCTTCATTATAACACCATAATTGCATATTACTAATAAAAACTCTATAAACTGCATAATTAATATAAATCTATTAAGGACGATGTGCAGAGTCTAATGGGCTTTAAATAATCTAACGTTTTTAATAGCTGATATTCGCCCTGTAAAATCTGCAAAAATATAGAAAGCCCTGAACTGTTCTGAAAACGACTTAGGTCACTATGGAGGCTTTCAGGATAGTTCCGGGCCAAATACGTTCTGAGTATCTAATAAACAGAGCGAATATCAGCTTCTATTAAATTGTCGGATTATTTACCCCATAGGGCTTTCATAACTTCCGCCCCCATGGTATCATCTTCAATTTTTGTAGGTTTTTGTGCTTCTTTGCTGGACAATAACGCTACGCCTGCAGCGCTGTATACTGTTGTATCAAGTTCTGTCCATGTTTTTTCTTTACGGTCAATGCGTACTGTGTAGATGTATGTGAAGCCTTCTACATTGTTAATTTTAACAAGTACTGTAGCCGCATCATCTGTTTTGTATACAGATGCATTATCGATGAACCATGCTGCATCGTCAGCATCAGCATCGATATAGTACCAATCAGCAGCGCTAGCTTGACCAAAGCCGCCTAAGAATAAAACCCCTGCTGCAAACATAGCAGCTAACCATTTTTTCATATCTAAACTCCTTAACGCTAGAGACGACCATCTAAGATGGCCGCCCATAGTTTCTTACATATACTATTAATACAAATTATTCTGCTTCTTCGTCTTCGATTTCAGCACCTGGAATAACAGCAATACTAGCTACTTTATCACCTTCGTCGAGATTTTGTGTTTTCACACCAGAAATAGCTTTGCCCTTCTTCACAGCAATATCGTTCATGTTGAAGCGGATGATTTTGCCTTGTTCAGAGATAAGCATAACTTCATCATCGTTATGAACTACTTCTACGGCAACTACGTCGCCTGTTTTGTTCGTAATCTTGAAGTTCTTAGAGCCTTTACCACCGCGTTTTTGCAATGTGTAAGCTTCCGCATCATTGCGTTTACCGAAACCTTCTTCGGAGATTGTAAACACTTGTGCTTCGCTTTCATCAGCATTAAGAACACCAGCGCCTACTACTACGTCGCCGGTATTAAGTTTAATACCACGCACACCGTGAGCCGCACGTTTCATGAGACGTACATCGCTTTCACTGAAGCGAATAGCGATACCCAATTTAGTACCGATCAAGATATCTTGGTCACCAGTCGTTACGTTGACGGAAATCAAGTGATCCCCTTCATCGAGGTTGATAGCGTTGAGGCCAGAACGACGGATGTTGCGGTATTCTTCGATAGCTGTACGTTTTACAACGCCGAACTCAGTTACCATGAATAAGTTTACATCTTCTTGAACCCGTTCAAGGTCGATCATAGTCGTAACAGATTCGCCTACAGCTAGTGGCAATACGTTAACCATAGCAGTACCACGAGAGTTGCGGGAACCTGCTTCTGGCACTTCGTATGCTTTGAGGCGGTATGTACGACCTGTGGACGTGAAGAACAACAATGTATTATGCGTGCGAACATGCATAATTTGCGTTACATAATCGTCTTCCTTCGTCTTCATTCCGATAACGCCAGCGCCACCTTTATGTTGGTTGCGATATACGTTCGCGTTCATCCGTTTGATATAACCTTGTTTAGTCAA
>OKWX01000384.1_pt1 | contig 11031 bp, 9 predicted proteins | sample 1607241 | NCBI WGS metagenome assembly OKWX01 (sample SAMN07501071, study PRJEB24779) | human gut metagenome | isolation source: stool | host: human infant | place: USA: Pittsburgh, PA
GCTACTTGATCAATAGCACCCGTAGTAGTTAATGTACCACCTACAACCATTTGACTATTTTCATTAGTACCATTTCCGGTGAATGACAAATCCCCACCAAAGCGCACAACACTTGGTGTACTATTTTTCACCTCTTCTTTAGAGGTCATCGTTTTTGTTCGAATAATAGTATATTCATCTATTTTTTCATTAGCCACACCAGAAATTTTTTGGTTATGTAATTTAGCCTTTGCATTATGAGCTTTAATTTTATCATTTAATGATGCCAAAATAGGCTTAAACTGTGCATCCCATGCCTCTTGTTCAGGACCTGCTACTTGAGGACGCTCTGTCGTCATAGATGTAATACCGAATTCCTTAAAAATAGGGTCATCATAGGCATATGATGGTACTTGTGTACCAATATATTCTGCGGGAATTGGTTCTTCGCCAGCCGCTTTTTCTTCAGGTGTAATTTGTTCTACAGTAACATATTCTGCAGCATCATATATCGGCATCGGAGCAGTATTACCACGATTATGGATTGCACCATAACCACTATCTAAAGAGCTAAACTCAGACTTTTTAAAAGCCTGACCACGCTCACTATGGTTTTTATCTGTAATCAAGATTTGATCTTCTTGCTCTGTAAGCATAGCATCATTACTTGCACCAGAAAGACCTTTGTCAATTTCAGGACTAACTCGTTTTGCGGTAAAGGAAGAGTTCTTATTTTGATAGTCTTTACTTCGAATGACACCTTTTCCTAACCCCTCAATAGTACCACCAATATTGTGCAAGGTATCATGACCATCCAAGGTCATAGTGCCACCACTATACACAAGAGATTTCTCTCTATTCAAGATAGAATCCGCCTCAATAGTTACATCTTCTCGACCTGCAATAGTACTTCCTTTATGAGCAGATAATTCCTCTTGTACTAACTTAACAGCTTTAAGTTTTTCATCATATACTTGAGATAGTTCTTTGATTCGATTCAAATATTCATCTTGTTCAGTCTTTGATGTAAAAGCTGTAGTATCTACAGCATAGGCTGCTTCAAGCTTATCTTCTGCAGCCTTCATATCTGCCATAGCAGCATCTAATTTGGATTCTAACGCTACATTCTTACGATTTTCGAGCACCTTAGTTTGTATCGCTACTTTTCCACCATAAATGCGACCATTCTCTGTATTATGAACTTCATTACTATTAATTGTTGTAGTACCACCGGATACAATCACTGCGTCAGTATTACGAACAGTACCTGCCTCTATAGACAAGGAACCATTACCTGTCAGAGCGCCTTGAGTATTAGCACCAGCGGCCATTGTATTATTGTTAGTTAAGGTTTCTTCTACCTTAACATGTCCATTTTTAGCGGATGTAATATGCCCTGTATTAGTTAACTCTTTTGTTTCTAAAGCCAAGTCTCCACCAGAAGCAATTGTCTTTGTATTCTGTATAGAGTTTGCTTTAGCCACAAGACTTGTATCGGATTGAAGCGTTCCATTAACAGATAGATGACCATTAGCATCTACTGAAACAGATTGAGTCCCTGCAACTACGCCATTAAGATTAACACCTACACCAGCTTCGGTGCCAACCATAGTAATATGATTTGCATACATCCCACCTACTGCAGCCACATCCAGGCCAATCGTTGGTTTTGTTTCAACAGTTGAAGACTCTAAAGCTGTAGCCTTTAAATTGTTAGCATCAATGTGATTTTGTCCAGTACGAGTATTAAGTTTGTTTGCCCAAACACCTGCGTTTACATCTATAGTTCGAGCCAAGATAGACACAGAATCTGCACGTTTCCCATCAAGGCCTTTACCTTCAATAGAGACTTTGCCTTGTTCTACACGATAATTTTGTAAATTTCCAGCACCATCTAATTCTGCTCTACCTGTAGTTAACACAGCATGCTCCGTATTAAGGAAGCCCCCTCCATTAACTGTAATACCATTAGGGTTAGCCACTACAACAGAGGCTTTTTGCCCCGCCACTTCTAAATAACCATTCATAGATGTCGGTGTATCTGATGTAACTTGGTTTACGATAACCTTTGCAGTACCATTCACCATGTTACTATTACCTTGCACATAGCCAGCAAGTTCGGTTTTACTCGTTACATATGAGTTATTTAAAATAGCCCCTTGTTTCTCTACATTAAATTGATCATATTTATTCATAGAGACGCCACCATTAGTAGGGGCCGTCACGTTAACAAGTGGAATCTGATTAGCTGTTTCCTGAACTAACGGTCGTTCAGTAATAACAGCATTATTATCTGGCATAATTGGTGCAGCCAATACCATCGATTGAGATGCTACAAATACACCAAAAGTTAGCCAAGACATTATCTTTCGTCCCAGCGTACGTCGTTCTTGATTTGTTTTACACATACAACTCTCCAATTATATAAATACTAGCTCAACACATGCTAGTTCAACACATATATAGTCATAATTATATTGAGATTAGAATCTGTACCCTACGGTAAATCCGCTATAAAACTTTTTCGTATGATATCCTTGCGGTTTATATAAAGGGGTACTAACAAATGCATCAAACAATAAACCGGATGAATAGTTACCCCGTATGCCAAGCGCAGTGCCTGCAATTGTTCTGCCGACTAGAGCTTCTGTACTTTTACCATATACAGCCCCAACATCAAGACCAAGATATACTTCTGTATTAAGGCGAGGAATAACAGATGATACTTCATTACGCACATACCAACCACTATCGCCCATAAGCGTATATTCGCCATCGAATCCATAGATACTATATCGGTTACCAATATTTATAGTGTCTACGCTATACAGTCTTTTACCACCTTGAACCCACTGTCCATGGAATGAAGAGGTAAAGGATGCAGGTCGATGGCCCATAATAAATGGTTTTCGATAATCTACATCTACAAGCCACATATGATATCTAGATGTAGGCCCACCCATGGCAACAGAAGCCTTATGTTCAGGTTGTGCACCAAGTGCACCTATCCCCCATTGGAACCCTAAACGAGTGTACAGCGTAGCATTCCCAATATATTTACGGTTAGAAACACCAAACTCCATTGAAGTGGTACGTAATGCTTGTACAGGTATTTCCATATCATTGATAAAGCGATGATTATGCCGTGTGCTAATAGAAATATCAAATGCTCGCTTTTCACGTTGTGTACGCGACCAAACATGATTCCATTTCGCCTTCATAGTAGTGGACTTACCACTATATATGAAATCATAAGGATTAGATTGAATAGTTTGATGATATCTTGATTTAGAAAAGCTTAAACTAAACGTATCTTTCCCATGAGGTATCACATAATTAAGACTAGCTGCACGAGTTCCTTTTATACTACCCGAACCACTAAGGTCACCTGATAGCGACATTGTAAAGGTATCATTTGCTCTAAAAACTTGGTCAAAAGATGATGTAAAACTACCTTGATATACCCCTGTAGACTCTAGACCACTATTATCGAAGCTAATTGATCCATGTACTGGTTTATCTTGTTTAATCGATAGTTCAATAATAGAAGTACCAACAGATGTACCTGGAAGTAACTTCATTGTTACCGATTGAGATGATACCCGTTTCATCTGCTCTAGGCCTTGTTCTACATCTCGGATATTAAGGATATCTCCTGGACGCACAGGAAATGCAGTGCGCCAAGGACCATGAGCCGAAGAATCACTATAACGAATATCTTCCACTCGACCAGGCATAACCATAAATTGTAAAGTCCCAGCATTTAAATTTTGTTCTGGAATATATACCTGAGAGGTAACATAGCCTTTGTCTAGTAATTTACGTTGAAAGGCATTACGAATATTAGTAATATTTGATACAGTCACATGTTTTTGCTCATGCTTACGAGCAATCTTATTTAGAAACGATAATTCTTTAGGCACACCATCTAACTGTATTTGTTTAATATAAAAAGACGTACCATTCTTATCTGAAGGTACGTCTATAAGTGCCGGCTCACTGACAACGGTCCCCACGCGTTCCGCATCGAAACGAAGATTACGTTCTCGTTGAGTATCTCGGTCTTGTTGTAATTGCTCTTGTTGAGTCATAGGTATAACAGGATCAGCTGCCTGTACCATGAAAGGCATAGACAGACTATATACACCTAAACTCAGAAGAACTAAGCGTTTTATATTCACAAAACTCTCCTATAAACATACTCTAACAACACCAATCATGACAAATTCATGAAATACGTATCATCAGAATAACATAATTAAAGTTTTTTTGTAAAGTATAAAATTATTTTAAATATAAACTCATATAGATAGTTAATAAATTTAATAATCATACATAAAACTAACTCTAATATAATCCGTTAAAAAACAATCTATGACAACTGATTACTTTATAATTATATATAAGCATATATCGGCTATGATAAGAGTGCTAAGATAGTAAAAGGGCGCTATAGTTCTAAATCATTCAGTAATACTTATCACTGAAGATTAGACTATAACGTCCTATCGGGTTTAAATGGTCATAACCTTAAGATTAATTCAAATATAATCACTTTTTTTAAAGTTTATATATAAAATACCATCCCAACATAAATACTCCACTAATAATATAAGCACTACCATAGAAGTATATCCAAAACTCGTCACTAGTAATATCAGGATCCATAACAAGCATTAATGTAATGCCTACTAGGAAAAAAATCATTCCACCCCAAAAGATTAAATTAAATATTTTTAAAAACATTTTCACCTCAATAATATGCTAATGCTTATCAAGCACTTCTCGTTCTTTTTTCTATCTTTATTTTCTTAAGCATCATTTGTCTGTATCCTTTTCAAATCATATTTAATTCTATCTTTAGCATATGTAGGTTCAAGGTATCTAATAATAGGTTAAAACGTATAAAAATATGTATAAAGCTACCAGAAATAACCAAGCATATACGCCTACTTTAAAATTAGACTGATGCATCTCTACTTTATCACTTTCAAACTCATTATTCTTAATCATAAAGTACATTCCAACTAAAGAAATCCCCATACAAAATATCCACCACAACAACATAGTGAATGGAGATATTAAATTACGTATGAAAAATATTCCAAATCCGAGTACTAAGCTAAAAGTATAGATAATTCGAGCTAAACTAAGCTTACCTTTATGCGTAATAAGTTTGTATATGAAAAATATAATACCAAATATTATAATCAGATCTTGATACATTACTTATCTACATCCTTTTTCAAATTATATTTAATTCTATCTTTAACATATATAGGTTCAAGATATCTAATAATAGGTTAAAACGTATAAAAATATGTATAAAGCTACTAGAAATAACCAAGAGTATAAAGCACCTTTAAAAAGTTTTTGATGTTTTTTAGTTTTATCCACATCATAATGCTCACTACTAGGTATATAATACATTCCAATCAATGAAATCCCCATAACAACTGAAGACCAAAAAAATAATACAAATATCGAAACTACTTCATGAAGTAAACCTAATCCAATCCATATAGCCATACCTAACATTGCGACAATTCTAGCTAAAGTGAGCTTCCCTTCATGAGTAATTAATTTATATATAAAAAATATTATTCCTGATATTATAATTAAATCCTGAAGCGTCATTTGTCTATATCCTTTTTCAAATCATATTTAATTCTATCATCTATATTCCTTACTAAGCTTCTTTTGAGAGTCAACGGGATATTGCTTTATTTCCCCGCCAAAGGATCTGCTTTTCCTAAAGGATTAAAAAATGTACAAAGATTTTTCATCATATAACTCATTAGCAAAAATATCGCTTATTGTATGCCCCTCTAAACAGGGAATTGTTAAAAAAACATCTAAATCCGACTCTTTAATGACGTATTCATTATTAATCCATATATGTTTATGTAGCAGTGGATGTTTTTCACCATGAGAAAAATCATTATCTACTATTATATTAACACTATTAGTTATAGGTTGAGATATAAAATTTATACCAGATATAGACATATGCTTATATAAATTGCATAAAATTTAAGTTTATAATAAAATTTTCATATATATTTGGTAACGTTAATACATTCAGAGAAATATAACGCCTTATGGAGGTCCCTTATGAAATTAAAACAGCTTATTTTATCTAGCATCGCTGTAGGTGCACTAGCTTTCACATTTGGCGCAGTACAACCTGCACAAGCGGCTATTGGCATGGAGAATCCAGGTCCAGCTATGAACCTTGAAAAACCAGCATCTGTTACAACTGCCCATCATATCAATGTAGATGGTAAGGTTGTAGAGCCTATTAATGGTCAGCAAAATGTAATCTATGTAGATGGTCAACCGCTCGTAGCATTACGCCAAGTGTCTGAAGCATTGGGCTATAAAGTAGCTTGGGATGAACCTACTAAGACAGCATTAGTAGACATGAACATCGCTACACTAGCAATCCAACCAGACTCTGCTGAAGTAGTACGCCATGGCAAATTAAAGATTATCAACCTTGATACATCCGAAACCTTCTTGCCTGCAGCTCGCAAAGTAGACGGCACAATCTTTGTAAAACCTCAAGTGTTCAAATTATTATTGAACGACGTGAAAATTACAAAGGATGAAATCTTCATCGCCCCTCAACGGGCACAATTGGCATCCACTACAAACACAGAGGTATCTCATAAGAATGAACTCAATACATTCTTACCACCAGCTCAAGAGGATGTGAAGAAAAAAGAAGATCCAAAAGCAACAGAAAAACCACTTATCAAAATCAAAAAATCGTTAGCCAAAGATACTGTCACAACAGATGAACAAACAACATCTACAGATGTATCTGAATACCAACGTGCTAACGGATTAGATCGATAAGCGAACTTAATAGATTTTTCCACAAACCTATTAAAGCTATAACGTAATCTAGGCAAATAAAAAGGTCCCTCAAGGGGACCTTTTTTATTTGTATATAACGTATATAGTTATTCGAAATTAGTTACACTATATTTGATGACTATATTATTTACCAAAACCATAACGGTTAAGAGCTGTGTTACCATTGCCAAACATAGCCATGATTTTAGCCATGAAATAATCAGCCACTGCTACAGAGTACGCTGCAACATCATTGTAATCAGAGTATTTAGGTGCAGTATTATTCGCATTAGTGCTAACAGTTGTAGTACTAGCTTTAGGAGTAGTCAATTTATTTGTAGCAGGTGCAGGATCTGTAACTGTTACAGTAGAGCCCATAGCTGGATTAACATAACCTGTTGGAGTGGATACTGGTGGGCGTTGGGAATCAGTATATTTATAACCATAAGAAGCGTCTACTTGTTGTGGTGCCAATGTAGCTACACCAAATGCAAGTACAGATGCAGCTAAAACGATAGAGAATTGTTTTGATACTTTCATAAAAACCTCCAAAACACAAAAGTATTTATCAAAATCATGATAACAGAAGTTTATTATAAACTAGCCAACTAAACGCACAATGAAAGAGAGTTAACATCATGCATATTTCATTTATCATTTTATTTTGAAATCTTTAAGAGTATTTTTTACCCCATCCATTTGACGTTTCACATCATCAAAAGATTCTTTTATATTCTCAGGAGGCTTGATATTATCAAGACCTTTGGCCGAAGCAGATAAACGTTTACTATTTTCACTAGCTTCTTTCATGTCTGATTTAATACGATCCATATTCTCATCTAGCTCATCAAATGATTCTTCATCATAGATGATAAAATTACTGCCCCCGTGGGACGTAATATTGAGTGGCCCCATCGTAAGCTGTCCATCATCGATGCGCAACGCATTTGTAGAAATCGTAGTGACCTTTGTATTTACTTTTACATCACTAAAGGACAAATGCCGCCCTTTATTGTGAAAGTTCCCAGTAATATTTTTAATAGGAATGAGCATATAGTGGCCATCACCAGACCAGAAATTCCCCCATACCTCCATGTCACGAGGCTGGCCCTCGCTTCTAAAGTTCAAATTAGCCGACACAGGTACAACAAATTCAGGTGTTTTAAGAGCCTCACTACTATCTAAATCCTTTGCTATCCCTGTAATCGTATAAGCTCGAGTATCTAAGTTATATATGCCCTTTGCCTCTAGCTTTCCACCGTATACATTGGCATTTACATTTTCAAAGTTCAAAATGCCGTCTTGGTACGTTACATCGCCTACTACATTTTCAAAGGTAAGCGCAGGAATTCGTAAAACAGGCATCGTTACACGACCTTTAGCCAACGGACGATTAAAATCACCTGTTACCTTTGTCAGTAAGGTCATTGCATCGTGGATATTATCACCAAAACCGAGTGATGATGGGTCCACACCCTTTACATCAAACTGCAAGTCTAACTGAGGCATGCGATGCTTTAATACATCCTTTAGATCAACACGGCCTTTTAGTGTAAGACCATCACCAATGGCTGTACCACCGAACTTACCCGTTTCCATATCAATACGAATAGCACGGTTACTATCAAGATGTATCTTAGAATTCACGTTCCTCATTACATAGTGACGATTTTTCTGAAAGATTTCCAGCTGGTTATTTCTCAATGTAATCGTAAGATTTAAATGTTGACCGTCCCAATTAAAGTTACGAACCTTCTTGCCCAGTTCCTCCTGCCGCTCTTGAGTCGTCTTTTTAGGAGGTTTAGGTCGTGGCTCTACCTCATTGAGTGGCTTGTTTACATCAGGTGAAGCAGGCACAAAGTCAAGACGGTTGTTATCGTCTAAATCGACTACAATAGTAGCATCATTTAGCTCGATTCCATTTATAGCAGAAGCCTTAAAATTTCGTGTTATTACGTCCCACATATTAACGCGAATCTTTCCATCTGGAACTGTGAGCAACTCTCGGCCTTCTGGATCCTTCCATACCAAGTCAGTAAAGGATAATGTCCCCCACGGTGTTGCAGTTAAACTCTCTACCGTTACAGTTCCTCTCATCATCGTTTGACGAGCCATTACCTCGTTAAAAATAACGCCCATCCCACGGCTCGCTATCGTAGCGAGCACAAAGACTATAATCGCTCCAATGGCAAGAAAAACAGCAATGCCTTTTAAGCCTTTCTTATACAATTGTTTATATTTTGTCCAATAGGAATGCACGTAATGTTTCATAGCATTATTATATCACGTTGAGGATGTAAGTTTTACCTAGCACCTGTTAATAATAGTGCTATAAAGCATTACAAAAAAGAAAACACGAGACGATTACCTCGTGTTTTTATTAATATATTTGTTTTAATATTATTAGAAATCATATTCTGACAAAGGAGAAATCACGCTGGTAGAGTCTAATGTTTCACCATTCATTTTCACATCAATAAGCAAGTTAATTATATCGTCTCGACTAATATCTTTCTTATGCTGATTAGCAATAATAGTTTGAATAAATAAATTCTTGTCATTTCGTGTAATATAAGATATTTCCATAGCCTTTCGAGAAGGATACTGAACATCCAATAGTATACCTGGTGTATTGTTATGCCATACAGTATAAACATTTACTTTTCCAACTTTTTCATCCTGTTTAGGAAAGACATGATTTACTAATGCCATTGATAAAACCTCATTTCTAGAGATGTCCTTTTTAATGGGGTCAACCAATAACAGATGTGCTAAACCCTCTGTTTCGTACACACGAATAGAGCCACTGTCTTTAACCATATCTTGTTTTAGAGCTGTACCCTCAATTTTATGATATGTAAAATCACCAAGAGTTTCTACTGTAGTAGGTATAGTAATCATAGGCTTTTCCATAATTGAAGGTATTGTATAATTTGCTAATAAGCCTAAATCACGCTTATAGTTAGCATTTTTATCAGAATTCACAATACCAATATGGTACATATAATTTGGCTTATTTTTAAGTGTAAAATTAATCGTACTAATTGTATTTTTTCCAGCACGACCCTGTGAAGTTGCTACATCCCACGTACCATTTTCAATACCTGGATACGTAAACTTTCCACCATCAATAAAAGCATTACTAGAACCTGGATTGTGTTTTGAGAAAGCAGCCTTCATATCCTCTACGGTAAGTTCATCATAACTTTTACCAGATTCAGCCCAAATGCCTGTATTCTTTACTGGCTCAACCTCAATACCAATCATACCTAGATTAGACATAGCATATTTTGTAAATCCTTCACCTCTATTCGCTACCAAACTCCTATTAGATGTGGTAGGCAAGCTAAACTGAATGGAACGATTTTCTCCAGATAATACATAAATGGAGGAGTTATAATTATGTGCTTTATAATCTAGAGCACCTTTATTTAAGATATTTCTTTTTACTCTATTTTTGTCATCTACAGATAGCTCTGAGGCAAACTTTTTATCTAACGCAGATTCGAGTTGTTTTACTGTCTTCTCTACCTTAGCCTGATCTACGATATTATCAGCATACACCACTGCAGGCATTTTAGGGTTTGCCCCTGGAATCGATACATCTGCACCATGTACAGTAAAAACTGTAGTAGAACCAATAATTGCTGCCATTATAGCCATTCTAATATTCATAATACGCTCCAATACTTTCTCTATTACACACATACAAATAACCATAAATGAATATCACATATATTTATATGTATATTTTACTATTTTATAAAAAAAGCAGCAAATTTATAAACTAAAAGTGCACTCACAAAGGTGAGTGCACTTTATGCGTTATAAAAACAAATATTATGCTTTTACTTGTTTACCGTATTTTACAAGGCTTTCAGCTTCGATTTCAGCTTGTGTACGATAATCTTGAGGAATATTGGACAAGCGAATCCAGCTGCGTACAGCTTCTACTAATACGATAAGAATCATGAGGAACATAGCAGCACTGAATGCCACTAGAACCCATTTACCAGCTGGGACATAGCTGTTAAATACGTTTTCAAAGTCGGCAGCGATAGCAACGATAGCCATGAGGATACAAGGAATACCTGTTACCCATGCATAACGTTTGCGGCCAAGTCGCATGATAACTGTAGTACCTACAGCCAATGTCATAGTACCTAATAATTGGTTAGATACGCCGAATAG
>OKWX01000388.1_pt1 | contig 10807 bp, 7 predicted proteins | sample 1607241 | NCBI WGS metagenome assembly OKWX01 (sample SAMN07501071, study PRJEB24779) | human gut metagenome | isolation source: stool | host: human infant | place: USA: Pittsburgh, PA
GCCTCAAGGTCCGCTAAGAATGCTTTTAATTCGTTGCGTGCTTCTGCTTTTTCTTCAGCTGTAAAGCAGTTCCATGCACTGAAATCCATGGAAAAGACCATGTGTTGGCTATGCCAACCTTCTACTGTAGGGATTGCTTTTCCCATTGTGATCACTCCTATCTATAGTGATTATATTAAAAGGATATATATCTATTACTTTAAGAATCGAAAAGACTCCATATACTATTATAGCATATGGAGTCTTTTCTTATAATTATTTATTAATATTAACTTTCATTACTATCCACAATAGACTGTACTAATTCTTTCGCTTGCTTCACACCATCAGGAATACCGATGCCATCAAATGGTGTACCAATGAGATGTAAATTTGGATAGTGTTTTGCCACATGTTCACGCACTGCTGTAATCCCTGCGCGATGGCCCACATTATATTGCGGCATGCAGTGAATGAGACGATTGATACGCACCCATTCCGGTTGCGTGGAGAAACTCATAATGCGTTGAATTTCTTTTACTGCCAATTCTGAAAGTTCCTTATCATCGAGATGTTCTACTACATCATTACCAGGTTTACCAATAAAGACGCGCAATACGATTTTATCGTCAGGCGTTGTTTGAGGCCATTTTTGATTAAGAATAGTGCATGCTGTAAGAGGCGTATCTGTGTTGCGTGTAATCAAGAGGCCCGAACCTTTTAAGTCACCATCAAAGGTAGCTTTATCAAAGGCCATAATAGCAATAGCACAGCTCGACTGCTCCATGGAGCGCAAGAAATCAAAACCCGGATCATCCTTAAACCATTGCGTATATGTGGCAGGCGGTGTCGCGATAATCACATGATCCGCCATAGCAGGAGCTTTATCAAGGAGTACCTCTATAGCTGAATCTGTAGTAGAATCACTAGCTTCTACCCTGTTCTCAGCATTAATAGACGCAGTTCTAATAGATTTAGAATGAGACTGACAGCCACAAGCATCGTTTCCAGAGTTCTCCACATCGATAGCATACATACCTTCAACATATCGAATATTAGATACTAGTGTCCCTGTATGTAACTGTACATTGCTAGGCATTGCTTCAACGATGGCAGTAATAACGCTTTCAAGGCCACCTGTCAATTGACGGAACATACCAGATTGAGCAGCAGTGCCCTTACGACTTACCATATCAGCTTGTGCCTTATTGGACTTCGCTTCATGACTTTCAAATTGACGGTCTGTCATAGTCCCTTTACCTGCACGCGGTACGTCACCTTCAGCAACAGCACCTTTAGCCGCTTTAGTAACCCCCGCTTTGGAGTGGCCCATCTTAGCAGCCATCATACCTTTTACCATATTCCCATATTTTTGTTCTACTTGAATAAAATGAGGGAACGTAGACAATAAGCTGATTTTATAGATATCGCCACCATAGATACCAGCTAATAGTGGTTCGATAAGCTTATCCATCATTTCTTGTCCCAAATGGTATTTAAAGAAATGACCAATGGATACGTCACCATTTTTATCAAGTTGGTAGGGCTTTTTAAAGTAATCTAAACCAGCACGCAGTTTCCCAGGCCACGAAATGAGCGTTGCTTTCACAAAGGGCATCATTTCCGTTGGAATCCCCATAATGGAGCCCCCTGGAATAGGATGGATTGAACCCTTGTCATATACAAAGGCTTGCCCTGTTTCATTCGACACAAGGGTATCACCTAAGCCGAGATCATAGATTAGGTCCGTCATTTCTGTTTTACGGCCTAAATACGAGTCGGGCCCTAGTTCCACTACGAAATCATCAACCCGTTGTGTTTGTATTTTCCCACCAAATCGTGGTGCTTGTTCATAAAGAGTGATGGTCCAGTCCGGCTTTGCACGGCCTAAATAATAAGCCGCTGTCAATCCGGTTAAGCCACCGCCCACTATTGTTACATTCACGAATGAATCCTTTCTATTATTGCACTCGCCATCGCTTGCAAGAATGTTTCATCACAATTCGGCATTTCTGCACGCATATATACAGCGCCGCCAGCATCAACGAGTTCTTTACACTCTACATCATTATCGTACAATACCTCTACATGATTGCTTACAAAGCCAAATGGCACAAAGGCTATATGTATCGCACCACTATGCAAAGATTGATTGATTGCTTCCGCTACGGTTGGCCCTAACCATTGTCCGTGAGGGGCTGCGCTCTGCCAAGCTACAGACCACTGTTCCAAATCGCAACGTTGAGCGATTTCTTTTGCACTTTCCTCTAAGGCCAATGCATAAGAGTCTGCATTATGACTATTAATAAGAGGTATGCTATGAGCACTAAAAATAACAAATACATCTTTAGTGTCATTGATGCAATCTGAAACTGCTTTTACCCAATACTCGATAAAGGAAGGTTGATCCCACCAAGCACGAATAACATCAAAGGTTACATCTTGAAAGTCACCAATTGCAGCCTGCACTTGCTTCTCATAAGCGCCAGTACCAAGAGACGTAAAGAATGGGGCCGTTACGATAGCGATAATATGCTCTACACCTTGTTTGACTAATGCATCTACCGCATCAGCAATGGACGGCTTCATATGAAGATATCCGATGGCCGATGGTATGGATGGCAACAACGTAAGCAGTCTATTATATTGACGTTCTGCCATCGTTTCTAATTCTACGTTGGACCACTGACCAATGACATCATAACGATGGGTAAGATTTGCAACTTCAGCATCGGTCGGTACGCGACCATGACGAATACTCGTCATATATGGCACTAAATCATCCTTACTTGAAGGGCTACCATAGGATAAGAATAATAATCCTTTTTTCTCGATGTTCACTAGCTTACCCCTCTTGTGCCCATAATTCACGACTGCGTTCATGTACATAGTCTGTGAGCCAATGGAGCTTTTTAGGATCCGCCTCTGGGAATACACCATGGCCTAAATTAAAGATATGACGGCCATAACGAACACCATCAAGTAAGATACGATCCACTTCGTGAGCTAATGTTTTTTCATCAGCAAATAAGTAGGCTGGATCGAGATTACCTTGTACCGTTTGTGTTACGCCTCGTTCATTAGCCATAACGATGGAGCTACGCCAATCAAGAGCGATTACATCCAATGGCAAATGAGACCAAATAGATACGAGATGATCGGTACCAACACCATTCATAGCCATAGGCAAGTGAGGGTATCGCTCCTTTACAGTCTTAATAATCCGTTCCATATGAGGATAAATACCTTGTTTATATTGGTCCGCATTCACTGCACCAACCCAAGAGTCGAAGATTTGTAATGCATTCGCACCGGCTTCGGCTTGCATAGATAAATATTCAATGGACATATCTGCTAACTTTGTCATCAATGCATTCCACACATCTGGTGCACCTATAAGCATGCCACGGGTCTTATTATAATTCTTTGTTGGTCCCCCTTCGATGAGGTAAGACGCAATCGTAAATGGTGCGCCACAGAATCCAATGAGCGGAACGTCGAGCATACCGGATGTTAATAACCTAATCGTTTTCCCGATATAATCTACCTTTGTAGGGTCAAAGGTATCTAATGTATCTACATCAGCCATGGAGCGAATCGGTGTATTAAACACAGGGCCCACACCCGCCTTGAGCTCTACGTTTACATTCATCCCTACCATAGGGCTCATAATATCCTTGTAAAGGATGGCTGCATCTACGCCGTATTCTTTTACAGGTAGCTCTGTAACACGAGCACATAACTCAGGCTCTTTTGTAATTTCAAAGAGCGTATATTTTTCTTTGATTTTACGGTATTCCGCTTGGCTACGACCAGCTTGGCGCATATACCACACAGGTGTTACACCAGGGTTCTTACCTTGGATCATATCTAAATATGCTGTATTCAAGTACTCAACCCCTTTCTTTCTAATCAATACTAACACACTATGATAACTAAAACAGTTACTTTAGTTACATCACTTATAACGTTGTCATTACTATTCTCTGTGAAAGCTATATACCTTCACAGGGGTTACATTTAGTTGCGACTTAATCTATGGCAATCAATATTTAATTGCGACTCAATCTATGCCGATCAATGCCTGTAATAGATTGAGCCATATCAAATACAGAACGTTGGCACGTGAATAGCCAGATTTGTTGGTTCTTTCCGATTTCAGCTAATAATTCTAACGCGCTACGTTGACGGTTTTCATCAAAGCGCACGAGGATATCATCTAGGATAATCGGCAAGGACTCAACTTGGTACGAGAATACCTTAGCTAGTGCTAGCCGCAATGCCAAGTATACTTGATCAGCTAAACCACTAGACCAGAACTTAAGTTCTAAGCGTTCTCCATTGCCATTAACCAAGGCTACACCTTCGTTGATACCAAGGATATCAAAGGTATAGATACCGCCAGTCAAACGTTCTATATAAGAAGATGCAAGTTCTAACATATGAGGCTGCTTTTCTTGCTCGTACGATTGTTGAGCCTTATCCATGCAGTGACTCATCAACACTTGAGTAGCCCAATCTTCGAGAGCAGATTCCAGTTCATTTTGTAACGCTTCACGCTCTTGAAGCATTTGGTGTTGCTCTTGGTCAGAACCTAGGGCACGCATAGACTCCACAATTTGACCACGGCGCTCATATAATATTGCCAACTTGTCTTCAATGGATGCTATTTCTCGTTCAGAATGCGCCAATTCATCAAGCCAATTATCCTTATTGCCTTCACGCAAGCGTCGATAGAATAAATCTTTATTCTCCGCATCAGGAGCTAATAAATCTAACTGTACCTGACTTTGCTTGTAAATGGTTTGCCATTGCTTGTATTGGTCTTCATCGATAAGATGTTGACGATACTCGTTGGAGCTTTCCATGCCAGCCTTGTGCAATAGCTCTTGTTGACGAAGTAGCAATTCTTTTTCTTTGCGGTGCCAATTATCGTACTCATTGCGGAAGCTTTTACGTTGTGCTTCCTTTTGTTCCCATACAATTTTATTTTGTTGGAAGTTTTTATATTGGTTATAAATACGTTTTAACTCTGTAGGAGATACTGGCGACTTAACACCAAGGTTATACCACAAGGTCATGGCTTGGTCTTCGATAACACGTAAGCCTTCTTTATGCTCTGCTAAGCGCTTTTCATAACCTTCAATAGTACGCAACTGTTCATGGTACTGATCGTACTCTTGTTTGAGACCGAAGAAATCATCTTCGTTAAGGCTCTTCGCCGCACCTTGAGGCAACCAATTCTGCCAAGCTGCAAGGGCTTCATCATAAATAGCTTGCAACGTATGACCTTCTTGGACCCAACGATCAAGATGCGCTGCGCCCTCTATGGATGGAATTGGACTCACCACAGGTGTTGCGGCTTTCACAAGTGCCTCTAACTGATGTTCTACATCAGATTTACGAGATGACAAGATTTGTAACTCATAATTCAGTTTAGATACATCAGAATTGCCGTTATGACGTCTCCATGTAGCATACCAGAACAATGCCATAGATAGGATTAATAGTACAAAGCCGCCAATCGTATAAAGTACAGACTCTAATACTAATAAGCCTGCTAATACGAGTAAAACGCCAATTACTGCGGCTACGCCACTAATGCGTTGTAACCACTTTGGCAAATTACTCGGTTGTGCATCAGGACCATAGCTATCCCGTTTTTCTGTAACCCGATCTATATCTATCAAGATAAGATCTAGTTCACGTTCGAGATGCTCTTTTTTCGCCAAATCCTCTTCGCTGTAATTTGGTAACGATGCTCCGTCGAGATTGGCTGCTGGCAAATCATCAGAGGCCTCAGCAGGCTTGCGATCTTGCCAATGTAATAATTGTTCTTTAGCAGTGCGCAAGCGACTTGCTAAGCGCTCTCCTTCAAACCAATTCACATCATCAGCCATCGGCTCATCATCACGCCATGCAGAATGCATAGAACGAGAAAACTCTAATTGTTCTCGTACTTTAAAAATGTATGCATCCCCTTCTTCACATTCACGGCGCAATTGTTCCCATTTAGCCCCTTGTTGAATAAGGTCTTCAATATCTTGACCATACGTACCAAATGGACTATCCGGGCTAAAGTTAGCTGGCATCAAGGCCGCTTCCTTTTCTTGCCACAACTGCATATTGTCTCGAGCTCGTTTGATTTCCTCATCGATGCGAAGGAACTCATCACGACTCAAGGCAAGCTCGCTATTGTACTGTTGCATATGCATACGCGCTTCTTCGCTACGGCGATACGTATCCCATGCGCGCAATACGACGTCTATACCATCGCGGTATTCCTTCCACTCTTGCAACTGACCTTGTAATTCTGCCTCAGTCTGTTCCGTGCTGTGAAAGGCTTTTTGCAATTCTACATATTGCGTTTCATGCTCGGCTAAATGGCTTAACTTTTGACGATTTTCTTTAAGCTCATCCATCAACACATTGATGCGGCGTTTACCGTTAGAGGAAGCTACTAATAGATCAGTAGCGCCTTTTTCAACATCTTTTACAACCGAGCCTAAATGCTCGCCCCCTTCAGCACCGAAGAAACGAGACCGAACCTCTACCTCTTGTAGAACATCGAGGCCTTGTAAATCATCAAGAGTCAATCCGAAAATGCGGTTATATGTTTTTTTATCAATACCATGCCACCAGTGTTGAGCTGGCTCCTCATGAATGGCTGGATTTCCAGGACTGTAAAAGTCTAGTTGTTTACCCTTACGACCAATGTAGTAGCTTTCACCATTACGCTCTACATCAAGGGCACCCGTCATAGGCCCATAAGCCTTATGCGTACCACCAAATAGAAGTGTGCGCATTCCTTCAAGCAAAGAGGTTTTGCCACTTTCATTAGGTCCATACATGAGCTGAACGCCATGATTCCCCGTAGTGAAAGACCAGTTACGATACGGGCCAAATTCATCAAATCGTATGCGTTTAATGTTCATCGTTAGCCCCCATCAATACAGTAACACCTTCAATTTCACAGCGCTTCAAGGCGCGAAGCAATAATTCATCACTCAACAAATCGGCATATACACCTAAGCGTTTAAACTCAGGTCGTTCTGCCAAAATTTGACGTACCCTCTGTACCGCATTGCCGTCAACCATATCATCATAGGCGCGTAAATAATCCCCTACCACATCGGATAACAATCTACGTTCAGCCAAATTAATGCTAGGTCGCGTATTACACATCATGCGATAAGGCATAACAAATATAGACTTGCTTTTCTCTTCACTTTGGGACTCTTGCAACCATAATTTGCGCACACCTTCTTGTGTACACAAGCGATGCAATGGGCCTGTACCTACGAGAACAATGGAAAGCAAGATATTTTTCTTATGTTGTTTACGCAAATTCTCTTTTTTATGGCGTAAAATTTCTAAAAATTCTGCTTCCGTTTTCATGCCTGCAATATCAATTTTGATTTCTTCAAAACGGATTGCACTTGTTTCAATGAAACGAGGTTCACAATGACCATTATGAGATACAGAGACGAGATAGCACCCCTTAGGGCCTATTTCCTTGCGGTGTAAACCTTGGGGATTACCGGAATAAACAACAAGAGGTTCCTCGCTAAGAACTTGAGATTTGTGAATATGTCCTAATGCCCAATAATCCATAGCCGCCTCTGCTAGATCAGTTAAACTGCACGGGCCGGTCACATTATGGTTTTCAGAGCCTGCACTAGAACCTACCGTCCCATGCATGACAGCCAGAGAAAATTCATCACGTTCAAAGGCGCGGTATTGGCGCGCATAATTGTCGCTTTCATTACCATGGCCACAGCTAATGCCGTAAACGCCACCAATTTCTATATTGTTAACAATTAATGGGAAACGTTGTACTTGTTCACTAGAGAATACATGCACATTATCTGGCATTTGCAGTTGCGCCTTCCAGCTTTCAGCAGGGTCATGATTACCTTGCACCATAAATACTGCAATGCGATGTTCCGCCAAACGATACATGGCGCGCACAAATCGCACTTGAGCCTCTAGATTATGGTCTTCGCTATTATAAATATCACCAGCTATGACAACAGCATGAACATGCTCATCAATAGCAGTGTCAATAATTGTATCAAAGGCTACATAGGTAGATTCGCTCACGGCACGATCAACGGCGCGGCTAATACCTGTAGCGTATTGAAAGGGTGCCCCTAAATGCAGGTCACCACAGTGTATAAATCGAAATGGCTGCATCTATATCCACTCCTTGTATTAGTACTTTTATTATAGTTATATATAGTAATTACAATATTTTATTATACTACAAAACCGTAAAGATTACTTAAAAATAACTATCAATCAATCTATCAAAATAGATACTAAAATATAGTATCTCTAATTAGATTTAAACTATACACCTTATCTGTATTTAGTATGGTTTAAAACCTACTGCGACATTTTTGTTAACTTAAAAATACATTAAGTTGACAATTTATACACGAACGTTTACAATCAAATTGTCAATATTTTATGTTTTTATTAAGTTAACAATTCTTGGAGGCTATTATGGCTTTGCCTACAGATCAACAATCATCCCAAGTGGGTACATACGAAAAAATCCTTACTATTGCCAACCGCATTATGAACGGCGGCGAAATCACTAAGAAAGAAGCAATCGAGCTGATTCATACTTCAGATGATGACACTATGATTTTACTTGCTATGGCCGATAAAATTCGCCAGCATTTCAATGACAACTCCGTGGATGTATGCGCCATTGTAAATGCACGATCTGGCAAATGTCCTGAAAACTGTAAATTCTGTGCCCAATCTGCCCATCACGAAACAGGTGTTCAAGTATATCCGTTCATGGATGATGAAAGTATCCTCGATGCGGCGCGCAAAGCTAAAGAAGCAGGCGCTATTCGTTTTTCTATCGTAACTAGTGGTCGTAATACTAATAACCCAAATGAATTTAACCAAATCATTCGCGTATTAGACCGTATTAAAAACGAAGTAGGTCTCGAAATTTGCTGCTCTCTTGGTTTGTTAACTTACGAACAAGCTCTCAAACTAAAAGAAGTGGGTGTAACTCGATACCACTCCAATATCGAAACAGCGCCTAGTCACTTCCCAGATATTTGTACAACCCATTCCTACGAAGATAAAATGTCTACTATCGATAATGCTCAAAAAGCAGGTATTCGAGTTTGCTCTGGCGGCATCCTCGGTCTTAATGAAACATTAGAACAACGCGTAGAGATGGCATTCGAGCTTAAACGTTTGCATATTGACTCTGTACCACTCAACATTTTAAATCCTGTTAAAGGTACACCATTTGAAAGTAATAAAGCATTACGTCCTCTAGATATTTTACGTACCTTCGCTGTGTTCCGTTTCATCTTGCCAAACGCATTGATTCGTACAGCTGGCGGTCGTGAAGTAAATCTTCGTGACTTACAAGCTTATGCTTTAAAAGGTGGCCTTAACGGCATCATGGTTGGTGGCTACTTAACAACTGGTGGTCGCTCTCCACAAGACGATCTCCAAATGATTCAAGACTTGGAGCTAAGTCGCAATTCTGCCCAAGTTTAAATTTTCGTATATACCATTCTCATTTGAGGGTGTTGTATATAAAAAATATTCCTAAGATTTATAAATTTTTTACACATATAAAAAAGAACCATCTAGTTTGCTGTGCTAGATGGTTCTTTTATTGCCATAATAAATTATAAATGGCTTGACCATTTGTATTGCCTTCAATAGGTTCTGGGTTTTCATTATACTCTACATTTTCATAAGGTGTCCCGTCTGCCATGTACGCATCGACCTTTAACGTTTCCATGGTACGATTATATCTACTTATATACACTTTATATCGCAATTCGTCGCCACCCAGTTCATTGACTCGCAGCCACAAAAGCGCATCATAATCACTTTTTTGAACACTGTCATTGTCAATAAATAATTGGTTTCCTGACGCATCTGGTCCAACATAATACCAGTCCGTTGCGTTAGCGGTCCCCCCTATACTGAGTAGCCACAAAAGGGACAATATGGTTAATATTTTCCTCATATGACTGCTCCTCTCATGCCTTAGAGCTGTATACTTTATAAAACTCTAATAGCCATTAAACCTTTATAAAATATACAACTTCTCCTTTATATATAATACCAAAATTGCCCCATATTTATCAACAATAATTAAACTTAATTATTATCTTTTTTAGAATTTCAAGAAATTAAAAGAAATTTCTTAAAAAATTTCATTTTTAACTCATTTTTTGTTCTTATAATGACAATGTCAAATGATAAATAGAGGTAACAATTCCCTGGTTACCATACGTGTATTTATCTCCCGACAAGTATTACTAACCCCAAACCTACTACTTGTTTAAATACATGGTTCATTTGATATTAATACTAACACTCCCCTTACATGAAAAAAGGACTCCAGTTGGAGTCCTTTTTTCGTTATATAAAACTTCAATAAATCTCAAAATATAAGCGTGTATAAATTCTATTTACTTTGTAATCCACGATAAACGAGTTCAAAAATAGTTTTCTGAGCTTCTAACCACTCATCACTTTGGATCCACTTATATTCTTTATTAATAGCATATAATCCGTGTACTAAAAATACAAAAACGGATACCCCAACATCAAACGAAACTCCAAGAGATTCTGCTATAACGATTCCTTGTCGATCTTTTTCACGTCCTATAATGCGTTGTAATACATATTCTGAAATTTGTTCATCTAAAAATAAAGGTAAATACTTTTTATGTCGTATAATACGCTGACATAAAGGCAATCTATCAAAAATAGAATCGTATGCTTCTCTCAACGAAACAGAATTAGAAGCAGCTGATAAGGTGTTAGCTAT
>OKWX01000390.1_pt1 | contig 10714 bp, 8 predicted proteins | sample 1607241 | NCBI WGS metagenome assembly OKWX01 (sample SAMN07501071, study PRJEB24779) | human gut metagenome | isolation source: stool | host: human infant | place: USA: Pittsburgh, PA
TGAGCCATAGGTGCATCATCACGGCTATCCAATACGAAACGGTTAGCTTTAGTGAATACATATGGTTCCAAGAAATCGTCTTGACGTGCAGTCAATTTGTTACATTCAGATGCGCAGCAACCGCAAAGGATACATTCTGTACCAGCAACGAATTTTTTGAAATCAGCTGGAGTTTGACGAACGATTTTGTCGCCTTCGTTGAATTCTGCTTTAAGGAAAATCCAAGGAGCAACTGTTTTCAAACGATCAACTTTAGATTCCCAATCAACAACTAAGTCGCGGATTACACGGAAGTTACCGATAGGAGCGATAGTTAATTCATCTGTACCATAACGTTCTGTCAATTCATCAATTTTAGATTCACAACCAAGCATTGCTTCGCCATTTACGCGAATGGAGCAAGCGCCACAAACTGCGGAACGGCAAGCTGCCAAGAATGTTAATGTTGGATCTTGAGTATCTTTAATTTTTTGAAGGCCCCAAAGAATTGTACGGTCAGGTTCGTAATCGAATTTGAAAGTTTGTACAAACGCGCGACCTTGTTGGTAACGGTGGATATGATAGGTGATTTGTCTCATCTTAGTACTTCCTTTCTTGTGGTTCGTATTTAGTGAACACTACGTCGCGTTCAGTTAATTCGTATTGACCGTCTGCGCCTAATTTGATCAAAGAATGTTTTAAATATCTTTCATCATTACGTTTTGGATGGTCTTCACGAATATGAGCGCCACGGGATTCACGACGGTGTAAAGCGCCCATTGCAATAGCTTTTGCTACTGTTAACATAGAACCGATTTCACAATAGTTTACGAATGCCATGTTGTAAGTACGTTCAGGGTCACCTACATAACAAGTTTTGTAATCTTCGATCAATTGATCGATTTCTTTTAATGCTTCAGTAATACCATCTTCATTACGGAAGATACCTACTTTGTTCCACATTGCATCAGCCAATGCATCGCGGATTTCTACAACTGGGCGACCGCCTTCACGAGTTGTTACTTCAGTGAATTTAGCTTCCCAAGCTTTTGCAGCTGCAGCTAATTCTGCATCTACGTTAGGTTGTTCATGTGTTTCAGCATAGTCAGCTGCACCAGCACCGGATACTTTACCGAATACTACGCCGTCTGCCAAGGAGTTACCACCTAAGCGGTTAGCACCATGGATGGAGATACAAGAAGCTTCGCCAGAAGCGAACAAACCAGGCAATTCACATGCACAAGTTTTGTAGTCCACTACGTCGATACCGCCCATTGTATAGTGACATGTAGGACGAATAGGTACTGGTTGAGTCAATGGATCGCAGTGTTCGAAGCACATTGCCAAGTCACGGATACCATGAAGTTTTTCGATGATAACTTCAGGTCCTAAGTGACGAAGGTCAGCTACTACGTATGCGTTAAGACCAGAACCGAAACCACGACCTGCAGCGATTTCATCTTCGATTGCTTTCGCTACAACGTCACGGGATGCCAATTCCATTTTATTTGGCGCATATTTTTTCATGAAACGTTCGCCTTCAGAGTTAAGAAGGTAACCACCTTCACCACGAACCGCTTCAGACATCAAGATACCAGTACGACCAAGACCAGTTGGATGGAATTGGATCATTTCCATATCTTTCAAGCCGTTACCAGCGCGGAATGCTGCTGCCATACCATCGCCTGTGGAAAGGAATGGGTTTGTAGTACGAGTCCAGAAAATACGACCTGCACCACCAGTGGACAAGATGATAGCTTTCGCTTTAATTTGTTCTACGCGACCTTCTTTCATGTTCCAAACTACAGCGCCACCAACATGACCGTCTGCAGATTTAACAAGATCTAAAAGGTACCATTCTTGTAAGAAGTGTACGCCTTCTTTCAAGCATTGTTCGTAAGTTGTGTGCAAAATAACGTGACCAGTTTTATCCGCAGAGTAGCAAGTACGTGGATAGGATTGACCACCGAAGTTACGTTGCGCAATTTTATTTTCTTGAGTACGAGAGAAAGGAGCACCCATGTGGTCCATTTCAAGTACGCCTTCTGGACAACGAGAGCAGAAGAATTCGATCGCATCTTGGTCACCAAGATAGTCAGAACCTTTTACTGTATCGAAAGTATGTGTTTCAACTGTATCTTCAGCTGCTACGTTGTTCAAACATGCATTGACACCGCCTTGCGCCATTGCTGTTGCTGAACGGGTTGGGAAAATTTTAGTAATAAGTGCTACATTTAAGCCTTTGCGACGACCAACTTCAAGAGCCGCACGCATACCAGCGCCACCGCTACCTACTACTAGAACATCAAACTGTTCCATAATGACCTCCTCATAACTACCTATAAAAAGAAAATTTCTTAGACTATCTAGATTCAAAAACCTTATAAAAATTTTTGATAACCTAATCATTTTTCCTTAAAGAAAAGCCTCACACTTGTGCGATTTTTCTTATAGCTTTACTTATAATTATAGAGAGCATTGCCCCGTATGTCTAAACCTTATTATGCATAATTAATTTCGATGATTTTAATTGATACTCTATATCATTTCACATTTTTGTAGATGAATCTTGAACATTCTGATTATATTAAATGGAAATTCTATTTATTTTTATGTATATCATTTATATTGATTCGGTTCCGAATTTTTTACTTTATAGATAACCATATGAGACCAATAAATACTATGTTTTACCGACTATACCACCCCAATAAGGTCATTTATTGTTATCAAAATTTTTAAATTCCTACTAAAAATACACGGAATTTAAACGGCTTATATATATTAAAACCTCTCGATTTTAGTATACTTTTCACTTTTGATAATTATTATCATAAGTTTTTATTGTGATTTTCCTTACATCTTTCAAAATCAGTAAAATCGCTCTTATCTATGCATAAATAGCAATCTTCGATATACTTCATTTTATGAAATCTAATTACGCTAGGCAAAACTTATATAGGGGTGCTTACATGCTATATATAATATGAATATATAGGGTTTTACCATTTATTACATTCATTTTTCACTCATTCCGTTTGTATAAGGTATGATAATAGATAAATTAGTTATATAATATAACTTAAATATGTTAATATTAATTTAATTACTAATGTGTTGCAGCTTTCACAAAATGGGATCTGATTAGTAATTAAGTTGTATTAAGAGAGAGTTATATAATTTAATCATACATAAGGAGAACAAACATATGAAGATTTTACTTGTAGAAGACGAAGAAATGCTGAATGGTATTACGGCCAAATATTTGCGTGCTGAAAATATGACTGTCGATACATGTTTCAACGGTCAACAAGCTATCGATTATGTAAATACATCTAGTTATGATGTCATCGTTATGGATATCATGATGCCTGTATTGGATGGCATTAGCGCATTGGCTCAAATGCGTAACGAAGGTAATACAACACCTGTTTTATTATTAACGGCGAAGGATTCCTTACAAGATAAGGTTACAGGTCTCAATACAGGGGCCGATGATTACCTTGTGAAACCTTTTGATCTTGAAGAATTAACAGCTCGTATCTATGCGTTAGCACGTCGTAACGCACGTCATGCCCAAAACGATATCAAGGTTGGTCCTTTGACAATCAACGTTCCGCAACGTACGGTAAAGCGCGATGGCGAAGCGATTACATTGACAGCTAAAGAATTTGATTTATTGTATTATTTAGCAAGCAACGAAAATATCGTTTTGTCCCGTCAACAAATTCTAGATCATGTTTGGGAATACGATTATGAAAGCTACTCTAATCTAATTGATGTATATATTAAGGATTTACGTAAAAAGATTGACACGGATGAAAATGTGAAATTGATTCAAACCGTTCGTGGAGTAGGATATGTCCTCAAAACAGAAAACTAAGGAACAAGGTCACGACCTTAATTCTATGTCCGGTGCATTTAAGCACCTGTGGAATCGCATACCACTAACCTTTAAAATCATGTTGTGGTATACGTTGTTTCTGATTACCCTTCTAATTTCCATGTCCATTTTCTACTATAACTATATGGGCACGGCACGCAGCACGGAAATCAGAGATCGATTACAACAACAAACGCTCATCATGTCTACGGACATTCGCAAGTTTAAGCCTTATGAAGATGGCACATTCTATCTCGTTTACACACAAGATGGATTAATTACGAAAGGCTATTTACCGGATGGATTCCCAAATCAATCGAATTTATCGCTTGGACAGGTTGGTGAAATCGAAGCCAATGGTATGACATTTTACTATTACGATGTTCCTATCAACGCACCGAATTACCGAGGTTTCTTACGGGCTATTACGAGCCAAAAGATTACGGATAAAAACGGAGATATCCTATACGCCTTATTGCTTGTCAATTTGGTGGCGTTGCTCATCTCTTCTATCGGTGGTTATCTATTCATAAAACAAGGCCTAAAACCGTTGCGTAAACTGACGCACACAGCAAAGGTTATCGGCAAAAACAACGACTTGAGTCGTCGTATTGAATTGCCGGAAATCGCGAAGGATGAGGTCTATGAGTTGACGACCACATTCAACCGCATGTTATCCGGCCTCGAAGATTCATCCAATCGGGAAAAGCAATTCAGTTCTGACGTATCTCATGAATTGCGTACACCGATTGCCGTTATCCAAGCTGAAAGTGAGTACGCCATCAAATATGCGCGAACACCAGAGGAAATGCAAGAAGGCTTGACCCATATTTTAGAGCAAGCCAAATTCATGTCATCCCTGGTAGCGCAATTATTGGATGTAGCACGGTTAGAAAATAACTATGAAATGAATGTAGCCCCTGTGGATGTAAGTACCATGTTAAGAAACATGATACATGATTACACTCGACTTTGTGCGGAAAAGCATATCACCATCAATGCTGATATTGATAGTGATTTAATCATTACGGGCCACGAAGTATCCTTGCGTCGTGCCGTAACGAATCTTATCGACAATGCTATTAAATTCACAAAGTCGACCATCAATATTACGGCCAAGCGCAATAATCTATATTTGATTATTGAGGTTACCGATAACGGGATTGGCATCGAGGCAGATAATCTATCACAAATCTTCAACCGTATGTATCAAACAGAGCAATCACGAAATAAAAAGTCTAATCACGGTATAGGCTTAGGCCTCTATTTCGTAGACAAGGTTGTTCATTTACATCACGGTACAATCACGGCAAAGAGTGAGCTAGGTGTATTTACTACCTTCTCCATTACCCTTCCTCTATCGGAAGCATTAATAGAATAATGTAATACGTTGTACATAAAAACACCCCTCTATATGACAAGTCTCAACTACGAGAAGCACTCGTCATATAGAAGGGTGTTTTATTTTCGTATATGTAAATACTGTAATTTACTTGTAAACTAGACAAGGTATTTAACCGAGTAAAGCTAATAATGGTACATAGACGTACTCAAGAAAACTCCATACCACAAGGCCAGCTACGGCACCTACAATGGCACCATTAATACGAATCCAGCTGAGGTCATCCTCTACCTTAGACTCGATAAAGTAGATAAATTTATCGGTGCTAAGTCCGCCTAATACTTGGCGTATGATGGTTTCGATGAGATCATACCCTTGTTCTAGCACATATCGTGCAATATCGTGGAGGGTAGTTTCAATGCGATTGCAAAGATCTTCAGATTGACCATATACATTCCAAAGTTCAAGGGCGATATTTACAAGAACTTGAGCTGGCGTTTCGCCATTTTCATCGCCTTCAACAAGTAACTCCTCAACGTATGGACATAAATGGTTCTCGATGATAGATTCCCAATCTTGTTCTCGTATCCAACGTTCCCAGGCCTCATCGAGAGCATCGCAGACCACATGATTTTCCTCTATGTGGCGAATCGGATCTACCCACTGACGAAGCCATGCTGTCCGCTCAGGGCTATTAGGGCGTTTCCAGTTTTCCAACATAGCATACGCCTCTGTTACAATGGCTTCTGCCATCTCACGATAATTAACAACATCAGTGGCCTCGGACAAGGAAATCAAGAAATCAGAAAGGAAGCCCTTTCGTTTTTTCTTATGTGCTTCCTCTGCAACTACGGCCGTAAGCCAGGTGACCATAGCAGGATGGTTAATACGCTCTTGAATCACATTCAAGACCTGTACAACCATGCCTTCATAGCGATTGTGTTCACATAAATCAAGTAATACATGCTTTAACACAGGTACGAGGGAATGTTTTTCTAACAATGCACGAATGCGCTTAGCCCCCCACTGTGCCCATTCCTCAGTTGTTTGAGATTTCCATAACAAATGTAATCCCTGATGAATGACAAGGCGTGCGGCCCGCTGTCCCTCTGGAGATAGTAGGAATTTTTCAAATAAAGGTACGAATTGTACCTTGCCTAATAGCACTTGGCAACGATCTCGCGTTAGCATCTTCGTTTCCACCAGCTTAATTACACCATTGATCAGGCGTTCCTTATTGCGAGGAATCAAAGCCGTATGATACGGAAATCCTAAAGGTTTACGGAATAATGCAGTCACGGCAAACCAGTCCGCCACACTACCGATAAGAGCAGATTGTACCGCCCAATAGAGCGGCTGGTACCAGCTTTCATCATCAAAGAAAAACTGGCCTACAAAAACAAAACAGTAGAGCACGAACATCAAGCCAAAGATCCCATTGGCTCGCTGTTTCAAGGTAAGCGATTTAATATATCGTATCATCCGATCACCCCCTTAATGAGGAGGGTAACGCCGTAGAACAGCCCGCCGAGGACGGCCCCCACAAGTGAGCCATTGATACGAACCATTTGTAAATCATAATACATTTTACCGCGTATAATGTGCGTAATCTCGTCCGGTGAATAACGAGATAGTTCTTCGCCCACCACACGATCGATAAGAGGGTTCAATTTTTGTAGCCATGGAATGCTACGCAACAAGAAGAATCGTTCAAACGGCGCTTGTTTCTCAGGATTTAGAAGTATTTCACTGCCGAGCACGTTAAATCGTTCGAGCACAATATCCATGAGGCGCACCCAATCGAGCGTATCCCCATCAATGAGCTTGCCTTCCCATTCTTCGAGGACCATTTTAACCCATTGGTCCTTATGTTCTTCAATGAAAGCCTGCCATTCCTCATTCGTTTCCAAATTATTGAAAAATCTAATGGCCTGCCCCCATATATAGCGTCCCAATGGCGAGTCGATATCTTCGTTGTCTTGTAAAAACTGAACTGCTTTTTTCTGTACCGTATCAACTAATCGTTCAGGTGAAAGCCCATCACCACCAAAGGCAATGGCTAGTTCACGCATGAATGAATCCTTAGTATAGGTTTTCATAATGTCTAGCATGACGCGATACAAATATGGATACACCTGATTTGACGCGATAACACGCTGACAAGTTCGATTAAAATAAAGCCAAAACACGCTAGCCGTATGGCGTTCCAGCATGCAACGACCGAATAGAATAACGAGAGGTGTGGCCTTCCAATTGGATACCCCTTTATAAACAGCCTTATTAATCTCCTTACGCATCGGCTCAATATCCATATGTGATAATACCTGATTGCCAACGCCGTATAAGAGTTCTCTCATCTGTTTTTGCCCTACATCACTCATGCCATATTCGATGATACGCACCATAACGCGTTCTCGTTTGATGGCATAGTACATTTGTGGCACCCGAAGTAATTCTTCGCTGAGCATGGTCCGGCCAATCTGTATTAACCGTTCTTTACTACGCGGCAAGATAGCCGTTTTGAAAGGAATACCTAAAGGCTTTGTAAAAAGCGCTGTCACTGCATACCAATCCGCCAAACCGCCAATCATCGCGGCCCCCGAAACGTGCATGATAAACGCCCACAGTGCATCGTGCCTATGAGGGTATGAAATTAAAAATATGATAGCCATGACAATCAACAGTGTGGTTGCCACTGGTTTAGTTTTCATCATCACTTGATCCTAACTTACTCAATTACGTATATAGACTCTCCCCATACAACGTAGTGACCACATAGGTCACGAACTTTCATGAACTACAACTTGTGAAAGTATATTTAGAATGTGCATTCATCGCCATCTTTTTGAGGCTCCCATACAGGAACATCGCCAAAGAGAGCTTTAAAATACACGGATGGCGTCCATAGTGGACCATTTAGATGCATAGGAATAAACGCCTTTTTCACCTGCACGCGGCGTAAGAATTCAATAGCACCCCATTCTATGGCATCTTCTAAACGATTATCTACAGGGAACATCGCCACATCTACGGATAGACCGTCTAGTTCCTTAAATTCACGCCAAGCCATGCGTTTTGCATCCGCATTATTCTCCGGCGTATCGCCAAGCCAATGCCACCAGTTAAGGTCACCCGCATGGAATATGGAGTCAGAGTCGATATTTGCAGTATCCGTTTTTACATAGAAAGAACCACCTTCGTCGGTGCTACCGTACATATGAATCCCTACATCATCGAGATTTGCATCTTGGCCAGGTCGCATGGTAATACATTTTCTTACCTTACCTTCTAATGGCACATCTTGATGGCAAATATAACGCGTTTGAGAACCATCAAACTCCGTAATAGACGGATTAAAATGATCTGCATGGCTGTGACTAATAAAAAACCACAATTCACGGCCACGCTTTGCCAATTGCCAAACAATATTGTTTGGATCCTTATAATAATCAAACACATAGCAGCGCTTGCCATCATCTACGAGGAAGCCGCTGTGTGCGAGAAATGTTACATCTAACATCGTTATCAATACCTCTATATTACTGAGAATTTATATCATTCGTATTCTTTATTATACCATATTTTTCTATATACGTTTGTGTAAAGGAAGGCCCTATTTCCAAAAAGCCTCCACCGGCCAGGTCTGTCCCTACGGGACAGGGCCAAAGTCGTTTTTTGAAAACAGGGCCTTCCTACACTCAGTATGGTAGAAATATTTAGGTATAATAAAGAATACAAAACGATTTTGGTAAAACAGGGATAAGAAATGCCGCTGGCATTTCTTATATGCGGCCAGCGGCTTTCATGTAGTCGATATATTGGTTGCCCCATGTTTCAAGGGATGCTAGAACAGTCTTAAACCCCGCTCCCACTTCGGTAAGGCTATATTCAACCTTTGGTGGAATGGTGCCGTATACTTCCCGATGTACAAGGCCATCATCCTCTAATTGGCGTAACGCTCTAGTGAGTGTGGCTTGCGTAATTGGATACAATCGGCGCTCTAACTCACGGAAGCGCACAGGACCTTCAGATAATTCATGCATAATCAACAAAGACCATTTGCCGGCTAATAACTTTTGACTCGTTGCAAAAGGACATCGGCCCACTAAATCATGAACATTTACGAGTTGCTCTGCCATTGTAATCCTCCTGTTCTGTTTATATTACGTTATTCAAATCATATCACAAATTTATCGTATTGCAATCATTTTATAGTATCATTTTTTAGGGTACAAAGCTTTTTGAAATTTTTTCAATTAGTATTCAACACTGATTCTCTATACACGAAAGAACCGCTAGTAAAAACTAGCGGTTCTTTCGGTATCTTATTTCATATTTACTATATTAGTAATACAGTCTTTTACGCTACATAGTTCCTGAACAAAAGTTTCTATGTTAGCGGATTTTATCAGATGTTATCCCAATAATGTTTTCACATCATAGTTAAATTTAGCGGTTGTTTCAGCAGCTGTTTTCTGCCATTCTGTAGGTGCTGTGCCGTCTTTCTCAAGGAAGAATCCAGAGTCAAGGTAGCGAATGATGATATAGTTAGAATCCTTTTGATCAAACCAGTTACCACGACTGAAGTCGATACCATGACCTGTGTTACGTGTTACGATAGCTTCTAATAATGGCAACGTAATGGCATTCAAGGTGATTTTCATATCACATTTGTCGAAAATCTTTTTGAAGAAGGAACTAGGTTTTTCTTCTTTATAGACTAACAATTTACTAATTGTACCATTAGATGCACATATTACGCGGCGAATTTCATTAATAGGGATATCAATCTTACCATTTGAGATAACACCATTTTTAATGGTGATTTCTCGTTTCCCCATGTAGGAGTAATCAAGTGGCAATTGAAGGGTATCTAAATTTGCAGGGAATTCCGCTGTCAATTTATGGCGAGCAAAGGCAGCAATGATTGCTTTTGTTTCGCGGATATTGTGACCAGCATTAGATTCTGTACGGTCCGTATCTAAATCTTGGCCTTTTATATTTTTCCAATTATGGTCTCTAAACATAATCGTATAGTTACTATTTGAATTTAGATATCTTGTAAGATATAGCTCATTTACATCTTCAAAATCAATGTCAGTTATAACCTTTCCATTTGCATCTTTGCAAAGTACACCATTGTAACTAATAGTTAATGTACGACCTTTATCTTCAAATGTAACAGGATTTGTGTCGAATACAGAAATCATAATTCTCTCCTTCTATACTTTCACAAGTATGATGATTACTATACACAAAATATATTGTTAATTTTATTATATACTAACCAGAATTGAAACACAAAAAGCTGGCTCATAGAGCCAGCTTTCAGCATATCAAAACATATACAATATATGTTTATATATGAAATTATGCAGCTATTAGATGCTTTCAACAGCAGCGATAGCAGCAACGTCTACAACGTCTTGAGCGGAGCAGCCACGGGAAAGGTCATGAACTGGTTTAGCCAAACCTTGAATCAATGGGCCAAGAGCGTCAGCGCCGGAGAA
>OKWX01000395.1_pt1 | contig 10621 bp, 7 predicted proteins | sample 1607241 | NCBI WGS metagenome assembly OKWX01 (sample SAMN07501071, study PRJEB24779) | human gut metagenome | isolation source: stool | host: human infant | place: USA: Pittsburgh, PA
TAATATCACCTTCAACACCACTACACGATGTAAACGTAACATCAATTTATCAACATACAAGAACTCACAATTCAAATTTTTTTATACTTTGGCAAATTTATGTTTTGATCTCCAGTTGAAGAGAGGGGAGGAATAGATGTGGTTTTCTCCCTCCATACTCATCGTTTCGGTCAAAAATCCACATCTATTCCTGCTCCTAACACACTCTAATGACTACTCATACACCTACCACCAGTATAAAAAGTAGTATCAGTTTTTATAGGAAATCTAAAAGTCTTTCAGAATACGGATCTAAGATTTAACAAATGTTACCTTTTAACCTCTTGAGGAGAGAGGAAATAGGAATAATTGATGTTACGTTTCCAGGGGGAGGAATATAGGGCTCCTTCATCGCTCCATACTAATCGTAAAGTCGCTCAAAAGGACCCTATATTCCCTCCCTAAGGCAACCCTAATATCACCTTCAACACCACTACACGATGTAAACGTAACATCAATTTATCAACATACAAGAACTCACAATTCAAATCTTTTTATACTTTGGCAAATTTATGTTTTTATCTCCAGTTGAAGAGAGGGGAGGAATAGATGTGGTTTTCTCCCTCCATACTCATCGTAAGTCGGTCAAAAATCCACATCTATTCCTGCTCCTAAGACTCCCTTTTAGAAAAATCACTAGTTTGTCATTTTTATCTATCATTTATTTTTGATTATCTGAAGGTTGATGTTGTTATGTTCATCAATTACTTTTCCATCTATGTGTATAATAATATAAAAATTATCTTATTGGAGGAGGGGAATGAAAACTACTTTTTGAGCGACTTGCGTTAGAATGGAGCGATAAAAGTAGTTTTCATTCCTCCCCCAAAAGTAATTGATGAACAAATGATAAGATAATTATTGAATTATTAACATATTTCCTTCAGATAACCAAAAGTTATCCACAGAATAAATGACAAACTAGTGATTTTTTGGTACAATCATACTTGAAATTAGGAAAAATTATATATTTTTATGGGTTTTTGATGGATAACTTTCGAGGTTATCCACATTTTTCTCTTTTATTTTATAAAAACTAAAAAGTCAGTAATTATCTAGATAAAATAGACTTTTATTTTTACTTATTCACAGGTTATACACAAGTTATTCACAGGAATAATAGTTTTTTCCACAGCTTTTACAATGGTTATGCACATTATTCCTAAAGTTATACACATTTATCGCAATAGTTATTCACAAGAGGCACGTCATGCAATCATTTGATTTAAATAATATATGGGAGCATATATTGCAAGAGGCGAAAAAGAATATGCAGCATTTACCTGACGCATTGTATTTGCGCGTCACGTCATCGTTGATTCCCATGTCTCTCGAAAGTCATTCGATCCATATTGGGGTCATGCAAACATTTGTAAAAAACTTAATCGACCAGCAGCCGCAGATTAGTAAGGCTTTACAAGATGCGATTACCACGGTCATCGGCTCTCCTCGAGATATGGTTTTATTTGATTTTAATCAAGAGAGTATAGATACAAATTTTGTTGATGAAAGTCTCATCGATACGCCAGTTGTAGCACCGCCAATGCCTTTACCACCTGTAGTAGAGGAAAAGGCTTATCAAGAGGAGTTTTACACACCGGTCTATCAAGATCCTATCTATATCGACCGCGCGCCAGCGCCTGTGGATATTCCAGACGAGCCAATGGTAGCGGCACCGAAGAAAACAGCAGAAACATTGCCAACATTGCAGTCTGACAATGTACCTGTGGATTTATCGTTATCCAATCTCAATCCAGCGTATCGTTTTGATAACTACGTAACGGGCAACGCGAACCGCATTCCGTTTGGGGCTGCTCAAAATGTAGCTGAATTTCCAGGTGGCGACTACAATCCGCTTTTTATTTACGGACCTTCAGGCCTAGGTAAAACGCATTTGATGCATGCCATCGGCAATGCCATCAAGGAACATCATCCACATATGAAGGTCATGTCTATTACAAGCGAAAATTTTATGAATATTTTCGTTGAAACATTACAGCGCAATCAAGGTAAATTATTCCGCAACACATTCCGCAATATAGACGTGCTCATGATTGACGATATTCAGTTCCTTGAAAGCCGTGAAAGTACGAAAACTGAGCTGTTTAATACGTTCAATGAATTATTAAATAACAACAAGCAAATCGTTCTTACCTCTGATACGATGCCAAACGATATGGAACAGTTCGAAGATCGTCTTCGCTCTCGTTTCCAAGCTGGTTACATTGCCACAATGGAAAATCCAGATTTAGAAACGCGCATCGCCATCTTCAGATCACTGCTCGAACGAGAATATAAAAAGAATCGCATTATTCGCATCGATAATGATTCAATCAACTATGTAGCGCTGCAATTTAGCGAAAACGTCCGCGTATTGCAAGGTGCTTTCACCAAGCTCATCGGTACAGCATCCATCGATCAACGTCTCGAATCTATCGACCTAGAATACACAAAACACGCCTTGGCGGGCCTCGTTCATACCGAAGAGGTGAATATGGTTAATATTGAAAGCATCCAGAATTTTGTAAGTTCTTATTTCAATATTAAAAAGCAAGACCTACTCGGCAAGAAACGAAAAGCCCAATTCGCATTTCCACGGCAAATCGCCATGTATCTATGCCGCGATATGATCAATGAAAGCTATCCTCAAATCGCAGCAGCTTTTTCTCGTGACCATACGACAATTCTCCATGCGTACGATAAAATAACGAAAGAAATTGAAAAAAACGAAGAAACTAAACGAATGGTTGCAGAAATTAAACAGAAATTAACAACCTGTGGATAACTCTGTGGATATACGGTGAATAACTTTGTGGATATCCTAAAACTCGTACTTTGATGTTAATATGTGGATAAGTAGGTACAAACTATCAACATAGTTATACACAACTCATAATTCACACAGTTAGTAGCGTCAAATCACTTTTACACATATAAACAGGCCCCTACTATTACTACTACTAAAACTAACAAACAATCAAAAAACCAGTAGAAATAGATCTACCGTAGAATATCTATAGAGCATCTACGATAGTAAACATTGAATATTACAAACAAAGCAAGTAATTATTAGTGCTTTTACAATATATAAAAATTATAAAGGAGTAACATATGCATATTACATTCCCAAAAGCAAATCTCCAAAAAGCAATTAACGTATTGCAAAAGGTATCTCAAAATAAAACAAGTTCCAACTTACCAGGCGCTATTTACATGACTACAAAAAATGGTCAAGTAGAATTGCAAGGTAACGACTTTGAACTCGGCATTCGCTTAACCATCGATGGAGATATCAAAGAACCTGGTACTTTAGTGGTAGGTTCCCGATATTTCCAAGAATTAATTCGCAAATTACCTGGCGATACTATTGAACTTTACAAACCAGAAGATGGAAATTCTTTAACTATCACATCTGGATCTTCTGAATTTAATCTTGTTACATTACATCCAGATGATTTTTCCTTGGTGGAACAAATTCACGACCAAGATCATGTAAACATCGACAGCTTTGCTATGAAAGAACTCATCGATTTAACAAATTATGCAGCTGCTACTGATGAAGATCGTCCTGTATTTACTGGTGCTCTTCTTGAAATCAAAGAAAACGAAGTGACTATGGTTGCTACCGATACACACCGTATGGCTGTTAAAAAAATTACCATCGATGAACCAGCAACTACGCCAATGCGTGCTATCATTCCTACAAAAACATTGGCTGAAGTATCTCGTTTATTACCAACAGATAATCCAGCCATGATCAACATTATTTGGAACCGCACTCAAATCGTGTTTAACTTTGAATCTATTTATATTATTTCTCGTTTGATCGAAGGCACGTATCCTGAATATGAAAAGGTAATTCCTTCCCAATTCGACTCTAGCGCTGTTATTGACCGCCGCGAATTTGCTGGTGCTGTTGATCGCGTATCCTTATTGGCTAAAGACATCAGTTATAATGTAATTCGTTATGATTGGTCTGAAAGCAATGTCACATTGTCTACTCAAAATACTGAAATCGGTATGGCAAAAGAAGACATAGCTGTTGAATTTAAAGGTACACCTTTCACAATCTCCTTCAATGGTCGCTACATCTCTGACATCTTGCGTCACAGCACAGGCGATAATATTCACTTGTTCTTAAAACAAAATGGTCCTGTTGTCATTCGCCAAGACAATAATCCGAACTATACATACGTAGTAACACCAGTTCGCACAAATGCTTGACCTTTATCACTTTAGGAGAACGTTATGAAAGAGCAACAGCAGGTACCCATTCATACGGAGTACATTCAAATTGATCAGTTGTTGAAGTTAGAAGGTATCATTGAAACAGGTGGTCAAATAAAATCTTTCATCGATGAAGGCATCCTTACCTTGAATGGTCAGGTCGTAACGGAAAAACGCAAGAAATGCCGCGTTGGTGATGTGATTTCTTGTGAAGGTCTCGATGTAGACCTCGTGATTACACAAGAGGAGGCATAATCGGTGAGAATTGACTCACTGCAGTTATTTCAGTTTCGTAATTATAAGGATGTACAGATACAGTTTAATCCTGAGATTATCGTTCTGCACGGCACCAATGGGGCTGGTAAGACGAATATCCTCGAATCGATTTATGTTGGTACGATTGGTAAAAGCCATCGTACTAACGATACTTCGGATATGCTCATGTTTAATGCCGAAGAAGCAGGCATAGTTGTAAAATTCGAGAAAAAAGATACGCCTCAAAAGGTAAATATTAAATTATTCCGCCAAGGGGCTAAGGATATTCGTTTAAATGACACAAAAATATCTCAAAAAGAACTGATTGGTACATTGAATACAGTTATCTTTTGTCCTGAAGACTTACAGCTCATCAAGGGAACTCCGTCTGGTCGTAGGCGATTCCTCGATATGGAAATATCTCAGACTAGTGCTACTTACTATCATCAATTGATGCAGTATAATCGGCTGTTACAGCAACGAAATGCAGTCCTAAAAGAATATAGAGGAAAGAATATTATTCCTATTGAAGAATGGGATTTGCAGCTAGCAGATATGGCGAGCTTTATCGTAAAGAAACGATTAGAAAGCCTAAAGAAAATCAATTTGCTCATCGATTTGATGAATCGTAAATTGACAGGTGGCCTTGAGAATTTAACCATTGGTTATGAACAGCCGTATATGGACAATGGTTCATTGGAATATACAAAGGAAGGCTTTTACGAACGCATCAAAGCAGCGTTGCTGCAAGATCGTCATCGTTTGAGCACTAGTGTAGGTCCTCATCGTGATGATTTACGATTCTTTTCCGATGCGATGGATTTAAAGAAATTTGGATCGCAAGGGCAGCAACGAACCGCTGTATTGTCCTTAAAGTTGAGTGAGCTTGAGTTTATCAAGTCAGAGGTAGGAGAATATCCAGTACTTCTCTTGGATGATGTATTGAGCGAACTTGATGAGTCGAGACGAGCGAATTTATTGCAGTTTATTCATAAACGAATTCAAACATTTATTACCACTACAGATATTCACGATTTTAAAGATTTGAAATCCGTTCAATTTATTTCTTGTGAAGGGGGACAGGTTCAGTATGGACAGCCTTGATCTTTGTTTACCAAAGGCCTTAGCAGAACTGAATTTACTGGAACAATATAAATTAAATACCCTCGTTCACAAGTGGCGTAATGTAGTAGGTGATGTCATCGCCGATCATACAAAAATTGTGTCCATCAAGCCTCCAGACATGGTTATCAGTGCAGATAATTCCATGTGGATGCAGGAATTACAGATGCAAAAACGACGTATCATCGAGGCTATCAACAAGTATTACCGCCAAGAAGTAATCACCGATATTCGATTCATCATGAAACGTCAGAGCTATGTGAAAGTAGAAATTAATACGTCTCTCACGATTCCTGATGAACAGATTATTACAAAACGTATTAATTTTGCTAATATCGTGCTTTCAAAAGAAGATGTAGATGCCATCGATAAATCCTTAGAACAAACGGATAACGAAGAATTACGAGCTGCTTTCAGAAAAGTACAAATTACGGCTCGAAAGCGTGAAATATATTTAGAGCAGCATGGGTATCATCGTTGTAAGCGATGTGGCATGCACATGAAATCTAAAAAAGAAATCTGTCCGACTTGTGAATATGAATTGCATCGAAAACATATTAAGGACATTAAGTCTGTTATTAGAAAGTATCCGTACTTTAAATACAGCGACTGTCAGCAATTTATACAGTGTACCTTCCCAGACTTTGCAGAAGCGATGCGGGAATCCATATACTTTTACCTGGATAAGATTTATAAAGGATCCATCAATCGCCGTCATATGTTTATGGTGGCCATGCTCATCACCCATAAGAAGCCTGATGAGCTAACGGATCAGCATGTTATCAATTTGTGTAATAAATATAGATCAAAGTTCCTCGCTGAAGAGGAACAGCGCAAAATTGATGCTCTTAATGGGACATTAGAAAAGTAGAGGGGGCATTCTTATGTACGTTCATATTGGAGATACCATTTCCGTGCCCATAGAGTCCATCATTACGATGGTGCATGCCAAGGGCGGAAAGTCCCATAAAAGTCCTATTCATCACTATGAAATGCTAGAATATATCGCCATGGTGCCAGAGGAGCAAATCAAGACATATGTGGTCACTGATGCTTGTGTGTATGGATCTGGTATCAGTATTAAGACTTTAATGAGACGGATTGACGAGTTTTATAGTATAATAAAAAGATAAAGTTTAATCCTGTACATGTTTTGTTACTTTATTTCAATCAAGTGCAGTATGATAGATTGTTAGGAGGAGTTTGTTTCATGCCTGAACAAAATTATGGCGCTCAGAATATTCAGGTTCTTGAGGGTCTAGACGCGGTGCGTAAACGCCCAGGGATGTATATTGGTAGTACATCTGCGCGCGGTTTGCATCACCTCGTATACGAAGTTGTAGATAACTCTGTAGACGAAGCGCTTGCTGGTTACGCTACACATATCGAAGTATCCATCAATCCAGATAACAGTGTTACTGTTGTCGATGATGGTCGTGGTATTCCAACAGGGATGCATGAATCTGGTATGTCTGCGGTAGAGCTAGTATTAACGAAATTGCATGCAGGTGGTAAATTCGGCGGTGGTGGCTACAAGGTATCTGGTGGTCTTCATGGCGTAGGTATTTCCGTAGTTAATGCGTTGAGTGAATGGACTAAGGTTCAAGTATCTCAAAATGGCATTGTTCAAGAGATTTCCTTTGCTCGTGGTCATAAAACTTCCGAGTTGCACGAAATCGGCAAAGCTTCAGGAACTGGTACTACAGTTATTTTCAAGCCAGATGCAGAAATCTTTGAAACTACCGTATTCAGCTTTGATACATTGAAAATGCGTTTACAAGAATTGGCATTTCTTAACAAAGGCCTTCGTATTACATTGAGCGATTTGCGCCTAGAGGAACCTCGTGTTGAAAGTTTCCACTATGAAGGTGGTTTGGTTTCTTTCATTACCTTCTTGAATGAAAATAAAGAAGCAATTAATCCAACTGTTATCAACATTGAAAATACAAAAGATGACGTTGTGGTAGATGTGGCATTGCAATATAACGATAGCTATAGCGAAAACTTGTTGTCCTTTGTAAATAACATCAATACGATTGATGGTGGTACACATCTATCTGGTTTTCGTGCTGCTTTGACTCGCACCCTCAATGATTATGGCCGTAAATCTGGTTTGATCAAGGAAAATGAGTCCAATCTTTCCGGTGAAGACGTACGTGAAGGTTTGACAGCTGTTGTATCTGTAAAAGTGTTGGAACCTCAATTTGAGGGTCAAACAAAAACTAAACTTGGCAATAGCGAAGTTAAAGGTATTACAGATGTTATCGTTACAGAAGGTCTTAAAACATTCTTTGAAGAACATCCTCAAGATGCGAAGAAAATCATCGAAAAAGCAACGATGGCAAGCCGTGCTCGAGAGGCCGCTCGTAAAGCCCGCGACTTAACACGCCGTAAAAATGCGTTGGAAGTATCTAGTCTTCCTGGTAAATTGGCGGACTGCTCCGAAAAAGATACATCTATGACTGAAATTTATCTTGTGGAAGGTGATTCTGCGGGTGGTTCTGCAAAACAAGGTCGCGATCGTCGTTACCAAGCAATTTTGCCATTGCGTGGTAAAATCCTTAACGTAGAAAAAGCACGCCTCGATAAGATTTTGGCTAATAACGAAATTCGCTCCATGATTACCGCTTTTGGTACAGGTATTGGGGAAGAATTCGATATTACAAAATCCCGTTACAATAAGATTATCATCATGACAGATGCGGACGTTGACGGCGCTCATATCCGTACATTGTTATTAACATTCTTCTACCGCTATATGAAACCATTGGTAGAGGAAGGCCATATCTATATTGCTCAACCACCTTTGTATCAAATCAAGAAAGGTAAATCTCACTGGTATGTATACTCTGATGCAGAGTTGACTGCTAAACTTGATGAAGTAGGCCGTGATGGTACTACAATCCAACGTTACAAAGGTTTAGGTGAAATGAACCCTGAACAATTATGGGAAACTACAATGAACCCTGATAATCGTACGATTTTACAAGTTAGCTTAGAAGATTCTATCGAAGCTGACAAAATCTTTACGGTTCTCATGGGTGATAAGGTAGAGCCTCGTCGTAAATTTATTGAAGATAACGCGAAATACGTGCGTAATCTAGATTTGTAAGAGGTGACCCATGTCTGAAAATCATAATAGTAACGTAGAGTTTACGTCTAACAAAGATCAACACCTAAAACGGTCCCTAAAAGCTCGTCATATGAATATGATTGCTTTAGGTGGTGCTATCGGTACAGGTTTATTCGTTGCTGGTGGTGAAGTGGTAAGTACAGCTGGCCCTGGTGGTGCTCTTGTAGCTTACGGCCTCATTGGTATCATGGTTTATTTCCTCATGACATCTCTTGGGGAAATGGCTACATACTTGCCAATTCCAGGTTCCTTCGGGACTTATGCAAAACGCTATGTAGACCCTGCTTTTGGTTTTGCCTTAGGTTGGAATTACTGGTTTAATTGGGCTATTACCTTGGCTGCTGAAGTATTAGCAGGGGCGCTTATCATGAAATATTGGTTCCCTGATGTGCCTGCCATCGTATGGTCTGCTCTGTTCTTGCTCATTTTATTTGGCTTGAACTATTTATCTACTCGTTCCTTTGGTGAAAGTGAATATGTGTTCTCTAGCATCAAAGTTATTACAGTATTCGTATTTCTATTCTGTGGCTTTATGCTCATCTTTGGTATCGGTGGTACATCTCCAGGATTTGCAAACTGGACTGTAGGAGAAGCTCCATTTGTAGGTGGCTGGGAATCTATTCTAGCTATCTTTATGGTGGCAGGATTCTCCTTCCAAGGTACTGAACTGATCGGTGTAGCCGCTGGTGAAGCGGAAGACCCTGAAAAGAACGTGCCAAAAGCGATTAATACAATCTTCTGGCGTATTCTATTATTCTATATCGGTGCTTTCACGGTTATCGGTTTCTTGATTCCGTACACAGATCCAAATTTGTTGAACTCTAGTGTAGAGAACGTATCTATTTCTCCATTTACACTCGTATTTGATCGTTTTGGTTTTGCCTTTGCTGCTAGCTTTATCAATGCTATCATCTTAACAGCTGTATTGAGTGCTGGTAACTCTGGTTTGTACTCTTCTACGCGTATGCTGTACGCACTCGCTAAGGAAGGTCAAGCACCTCAAATTTTTGCTAAGTTAAATAAACGCGGCGTTCCAGTGCCTGCGTTAATCTTAACGACAGCAATCGGTTTATTTGCGTTCCTAACAAGCTTTATCGGCGAAGGTACAGCCTATACATGGATTGTTAATATTTCTGGTCTATGCGGTTTCATCGCTTGGGTTGGTATCGCAGTATCTCACTATCGTTTCCGTCGTGCTTTCATTGCACAAGGCAGAGATCTTAGTGAATTGCCATACAAAGCGTGGTTATTCCCAGTTGGCCCAATCTTGGCGTTCATTCTTTGCGTCATCATCATTTGTGGTCAAAACTACTCCGCTTTCACAGGCGATACTATCGACTGGTACGGCGTATCCGTTGCCTACATTGGCTTACCAATCTTCTTCGCAGTGTACCTTGGTTACAAATACATCAACAAAACTAAAGTTGTGCCGTTGAAAGAAGTTAACTTAGACCGCGATTTTGATAGATAAAAATATAAAATTAGACCTGTTCATTATGAAAGTAGTGAACAGGTCTTTTTTTGATGTATAATATGTAAATTTTTGATGTATAATATGTAAATTTTTGATATATAGTATGTAATTTTTGGAGATACAATATGTAATTGTTTTATGTGAAAGCTATATTTGTTTTTATCTAAAAGTCTTGTTATAATAAATTAAAATATATTGTAATCAATTAGAAAGGATACAATTATGATTATTACTACAACTATGCATATTGAAAACAAACCTGTACAAGAGTACAAAGGTATTGTATTTGGTGAAGTCGTAGAAGGCCGTAACTTTGTGAAAGATTTCATGTCTGGCATTCGCGATATCGTTGGTGGTCGTAGTGGCAGCTA
>OKWX01000396.1_pt1 | contig 10619 bp, 10 predicted proteins | sample 1607241 | NCBI WGS metagenome assembly OKWX01 (sample SAMN07501071, study PRJEB24779) | human gut metagenome | isolation source: stool | host: human infant | place: USA: Pittsburgh, PA
TTTTTTAGCTCCGCCACGAGATAAACGAATGGTTACCATAACCTTCCTCTAAATGTTTAATTACTAAAAGAATATTCTCAAACTCGAAAGTGATTTAAGAATATAGCTTACTTTTTTCTCTGTATATATAGACAAAAAGCCTGAAGATTTTACACTTTTTGAGCAAAAAAGCAAGCCAATAGCCTATTTCTACTTGAGAAATTCACCATAAAAAATGACCGCACTTCATCACAAAGTACGGTCAATTTTTCATTAATTTATTGGATTAATAAACCCCTTGAGCCAACATTGCATCGGCTACTTTTACAAAGCCTGCTACGTTTGCGCCAACTACGTAGTTAATGTTTGCTTGGCCTTCTGCTGAACCGTATTTTTTACAGTTAGCATGAATATCTAACATAATACGGTGCAATTTGGCATCAACTTCTTCCGCTGTCCAATATAAGCGTTGGGAACTTTGTGCCATTTCTAAACCAGAGGTTGCTACGCCACCAGCATTAGCTGCTTTACCTGGACCAAATAATACACCAGCCTCTAAGAATGCATCTGTTGCTTCGATAGTAGTTGGCATGTTTGCACCCTCAGCAACCAATTTCACACGGTTTGCAATTAGAGCTTTCGCATCTGAAATCTCTAATTCGTTTTGGGTTGCGCAAGGAAGGGCAATATCAGCTTTCACTTCCCAAGGGCGTTTACCTGCAAAATATTGAAGAGCAAATTGTTTTGCAAATTCTTCTACTCGACCACGTTTTACATTTTTAAGCTCTAATAAAGCCTCTAATTTTTCACGATCAAATCCTTCAGGCAAATATACATAACCCGCAGAGTCAGAGCAGGTTACGACTTTTGCACCAAGCGCCATCGCTTTTTCAATCGCATATTGTGCCACGTTACCCGAACCGGAAACTAAAACCGTTTTACCTTGGAAGCTATCCCCTTTCTCTGCAAGCATTGCTTGGGCAAAATAAACCAATCCATAACCAGTTGCCTCTGGGCGAATTAAGCTCCCACCGAATGAAAGACCACGACCAGTAAACACACAAGCCGCTTGGTTTGATAATTTTTTCATATAGCCTGCAAGATAACCGACTTCACGGCCACCAACCCCAATATCACCAGCAGGCACATCGGTATCTGGGCCAACATGACGATACAATTCGGCCATTAACGCTTGGCAGAAACGCATCACTTCAGCATCTGATTTGCCTTTAGGATCAAAATCCGAGCCGCCTTTCGCACCGCCCATTGGCAATGTGGTTAAGGCATTTTTAAAGATCTGTTCAAAACCTAAGAATTTTAAAATTGATAAGTTAACGGATGGATGGAAACGCATGCCACCTTTAAAAGGACCAATTGCACTGTTGAATTGCACGCGGAAAGCACGGTTTACTTGAACTTGGCCTTTATCATCAGTCCATGCCACGCGGAATTGGAATGCTCGCTCTGGCTCAACTAAACGCTCTAATAAAGCTTCTGAACGATATTTAGGGTTTGCTTCCAAGAAAGGCCAGATTGAAGTGAAGACTTCACGAACGGCTTGTAAAAATTCAGGTTGGTGACCGTCACGTTGAGCCACTTTTTCAAGAAATGCGTCTAATGATGCTACTGCTGACATAGGATTTTCCTTCTAATAGTGAGTTAATATGATGTGTGTTATTTATCACCGTCTTGTTGCGGCGTGTCATCAATATAACAATATAAAAATCAACTAGGCAATAGTTTTTTTATAGAAAAAATGAAGAAAAAATAAAAAACGAGAAAACATTTAATATTTCCTCGTTTTTATTATATGAGATCTAAAATTAGCACCTAGATTAGCACTTCAAGTTAAAAAGTGCTTATTTATTTTTACCTTCTAAGTAAAGCCATTCAGCGACTTGCTTCGCAAAATACGTCAAAATACCGTCTGCACCCGCACGTTTAAAGCAAAGCAATGATTCCATAATGCATTCTTTTTCTTTCAACCAACCATTTTGAATGGCTGCCATATGCATCGCATATTCACCAGAAACTTGATAAGCAAAGGTTGGCACACCGAAATAGTCTTTCACGCGATATACCATGTCTAAATATGGCATACCTGGTTTCACCATCACCATATCTGCCCCTTCTTGTAAATCAAGAGCCACTTCTTGCAAGCCTTCATTACCGTTGGCTGGATCTAGTTGATAGGTTTTCTTGTCACCACCTTTCAGGTTGCCGGCAGAACCGACTGCATCACGGAATGGACCATAGTAATTAGAGGCATATTTCGCTGAGTACGCCATAATTTGTGTATTAATATGACCATTTTCTTCCAATGCCTGACGAATACGACCAATACGTCCATCCATCATATCACTCGGTGCAACAATATCAGCACCTGCTTCCGCGTGTGAAACAGCCTGTTTAATCAGGATATCTGTTGTGATATCGTTTAAGACATAGCCTTCCTCATCAATGATCCCGTCTTGTCCGTGTAGTGTATAAGGATCAAGTGCGACATCGGTTAATACCCCTAATTCTGGATAAGCGGATTTCAATGCTCTTACAGCTCGCTGTACCAAACCGTTCGGGTTAAACGCTTCATCCGCCATTAACGATTTTTTATCTTGCTCAACCACAGGGAATAATGAAATCACTGGCACGCCGTATTTCACTAAAAGGCCTGCTTCAATTAATAATTGATCGATCGTTAAACGTTCAACTTTAGGCATAGAAGGAACTGGTTCACGATGATTTTCGCCTTCAATGATAAATACCGGATAAATTAAATCATTCGCGGTTAACGTATTTTCTGCCACTAAACGGCGACTAAAATCATGTTTACGTAAACGACGAAGACGACGAGTTGGAAAACCGCCTAAAATTTGTTGAGTCATAATAATATTTCCTGTTTTTATGATGTTAAAAGGGCGTATCCATCTACGCCCATTTTCTTAATCTTTGTGATTCAAATCACCCTGATTTTCTACCGCACTTTCGTCATCAACTGCCTCTTCTTCATCCTCTTTCGGTTGATAGAAACGTGCAACTAACAAGCCTAATTCAAAGAGAAGACACATCGGTACAGCGAGTAAAGTTTGAGAGAACACGTCTGGTGGCGTTAAGATCATGCCAACAAAGAACGCGCCCACAATAATATAAGGGCGTTTTGCTGCTAATGCTTTCGTGGTTGTGACACCTGTCCAGCAAAGCAAAATAATGGCAACGGGGACTTCAAAGCACACACCGAAAGCCAAGAATAATGCTAGCGCAAAATCAAGGTAACTGCTGATATCTGTTGCGATAGCTACCCCTTCTGGTGCAGTTTGCGTAAAGAAACTAAACACGAAAGGGAAAACAACATAATAAGCAAACGCTACACCGCAATAGAATAAAACTGTACTGGAAAATAATAACGGATAAATTAAACGTTTTTCATGTTGATACAGTGCTGGAGCAACAAATGCCCAAATTTGATAAAGCAAATAAGGTACAGAAATAAACACCGAAACAATCGCGGTTAATTTAATTGGCGTAAAGAAAGGCGTTTGGATATTGGTTGCAATCATCGTTGCACCTTTTGGCATCACTGTTGTTAAAGGTGCGGCGACAAAATGATAAATATCATTAGAAAAATAAACCAACGCCACAAAAACCACTAAAATACAAATTACACAACGTAATAAGCGGTTTCTGAGTTCAACAAGATGGGTAATTAACGGTTGGGAATCGTCCGTCATATTGCTCATAATTATTCTCTAGGACTTCGCTTCAGATTTGGGTGCTGGTTGTAGCTCCACATCATCCGGCGAATAGTAATCGGATAAACGCTCAGTCAATTCAGCTTGTTCATGAGGTTCAAGTGCTGTCAAATCCACTTCTGTTTTTGCAGATTCCAACACTTCGGCAGTTTCATTCTCTGCATGTTCTGTGGATGCTGTTTCAACCAGTTTCTCTGCTGTTTCTTGTGCGCTTACCTCAAGTTTTTCCGCAGAATCAGCCGAATTTTCAGCCACACTTTTAATTTCTTTAATTTGCTCTTCCACCGTTGTACCTGCTGCAGCTGCTTTTTCTTCTAGCTCTGCGCGCATTTTTTGAGCTTGCTCTTTCAGCTCTTCAACGGTTTTACTTAAATCTGGGGAAAGCTGTTTGAGATTAAGTTGTTCCGCTTTCTTAATACTATCTTGCAACTCTTGCAATTTAAGCTCTTGTTTTAATTCATTTTGAACATTAGCTGCCAATCCACGGATCGTTTTCACCCAGCCCATTACCGTGCGAATAGCCACAGGTAAACGCTTAGGGCCTAGTACCACTAAGCCCACAAGCATCAACAAAACAAGTTCGGAAAAACCAATATCAAACACGGTTATGCCTGTTCTTTATCTTTTACAGTTTCAGTTTTTTCAGCGGTGTTTGTACCGTCTTTAATTTGAGTAAATTCCGCATCTTTTTTCGGCTCATCATCAGACATCGCTTTTTTAAAGCCTTTTACTGCTGCGCCAAGATCAGAGCCTGCATTGCGTAATTTTTTGGTACCAAATACTAATAAAATTACGACTAATAAAATAATCATTTGTGCCGGGGATAAACCAAACATAGAAAAACTCCGTTAGAATTAAATTGAAAATTTGGGCTTGAATATACTCTTTTTATGCATTTGTCTCAAGAGGTAATTTTAAAAGTGCGATCAAAAAAATAAGGCATTTTCAACCGCACTTTAGTCTTATTATTCAGCCAGTTCTGTTTGCTCGTGTGCCATCAATTCTTGACCCACATCGTCTAGTAAACTTAAGTAGCGTTCATAATGTTTCAACATATCAGCAATCAATTCATCTTGATCCATATATTGCACATCATAACCTACTCGACCATCAAAGAAATAAGTATATGGCTCATAGGTCATACTATGTTGGATATGTGGTAAGTTATCATCATTAATTAATTGCTCTGACACCTCACGACCGATAGATTTCACCCCGTACATAAAGTCTCGCATCAAATCTTTCTGAATGACTAATTCAACTGCAGGTTCATCTTGATCAAATAACGTGTTAATTTGCACGCTTAAATCATATTTGCCAATCAACTCTTGACGTAATTCACGCATAGCCGGTAATACCGTATGTTTAAGGAAGCGTAAAATATCTTTTTCTTGTGTTTGATTCATCATTTGTTCCAAACGTTCTTTCCATTTATCTCCCGTCCAGAAAATACTGGTTGGATTAACTTTAGTATCAAAATATTTTTTATCTGCATTCAAGCCTTTCCATAAACTAAAGCACATCAGTAACATCAACATCGCGAAAGGTAACGCCACCAACAAGGTCATTGTCTGCAGATTTGCTAACCCCCCCGCTTGCATCAAAACAATCGCGACAACTGACATTAAAATCCCCCACATCATTGCTTGCCAACGAGGTGCAACAAGGCTTTTATCACGTGATGCAATGTTATTTAAGACATAAATACCCGAATCCGCAGAAGTGATAAAGAATAAAGAAATCACCACTAAGCTGACTAGGCCAGTCACGCTGGAAAGCGGTAAATAATCTAAGAATTTAAAGAGCAATGTCTCAGGCGAGGAAATCATTTGCCCTAATATACCTGCAGCTTCACCATTATTTAACCAAATGGCCGTATTACCAAATACCGTAAACCACAAAATGCCGAACATGCTAGGAATCACCAATACGCCAAAAATAAATTCGCGAATTGTGCGCCCTTTCGAAATACGAGCAATAAATAAACCGACAAATGGCGCCCAAGAACACCACCATGCCCAATAAAGAATTGTCCAACCGCTAAACCAATCTATATGTTCTTGTTCATAGACATAGGTTTTGAAGCTTAATTGTACTAAGTTGCTGAGATAAGTTCCGATGTTATCGCTAAAAGCAGATAACAAATAAAGTGTTGGACCTGCCACTAATACAAAAATCAACAAACAGAAAGCTAATGTTAAATTCAGCTCGCTTAAGATTTTTACCCCTTTTCCTACGCCGGAAATCGCGGAAAATGTAGCTAAACTCATTACCACGGCAATCACGACAATTTGCAAGCTGAAGCTATTTTCGCTAATCCAGCCTAATTGATGTAAACCCGCACCCAATTGAGAGGCGCCAAAACCTAATGTTGTGATAATCCCGAATAAGGTGGCAAGTAACGCCATAATGTCGATAAGATCGCCTAACTTGCCATTAATACGCTCTTTTAATAACGGATAGAAACAAGAACGTAATGCCAAAGGTAATTTGTAACGGAATCCAAAGTAAGCCAATGCTAACGCAATCATGCCATATACGGACCAAGCATGAATCCCCCAGTGGAATAAGGTGTGTAACAAGGCTTCTTGCTGCTTATGCTCTGCGCTACCAGTGGTAATGTCAGATAAGTAATGCGTTAACGGCTCTGCGACCCCAAAGAACATCAACCCTACTCCCATACCGGCAGCAAATAACATCGCTAACCAAGAGAGGAAACCGAATTCAGGCTCTTCTTCATCATTGCCCAATTTGATATTACCTAGGCTACTAACTGATAAAATGACTAAAAAGCCCAAAAACACTGAGAATGCTAAGACGTAAAACCAACTAAAGTTAGCAAAAATGCCCGATTTGGCGGTATTTAATAAAGTTTGCGTTTGTTTCGGTGCGATTAAAATCATCGCGACGAGTAACACCACAAAAAATAATGTTGCACCAATCACTAAAGGATTGAACGATGTTTGCTTTTCCATAAATTTAGATAAAAACAATGCTTTCCCCTTAAAAAATAAGTGAATAAAAATAAAATCAGATTAAATAAAACAAGGCTTTAAGCCCTAAATGGTGCGATGGAACCATTGCAAATGACAGCACGGAGAAGTGCGATTTTGAAGGAAACGCTCAGTAGGATTCGAGTGGATTGTTTCCAAATACGAAACTTATATTAGCAAAATCTCAGCATTTTTTCAAATTGACGAAAATTGAATGCAATAAAAGAAAAAGTGCGGTCAGAAATTTAGAGATTTTCTGACCGCACTTTAAATTAATAGTATTCATATGAATTTTCAATTATTGAACTAAGATGGTTAACGTCATCAAATTGTTCAATCTTCACCATATTACCATGCTCATCCACCGCATTTTTCCAACGTTGTATAGAAGATACGCTACCATCGCCAAATCCATAAGGCGGAAACTCTTCAAGTTTGATTTGATATCCATTCGCATCAAAAGTTCTCACAACCTTTCCACCATACATGTATTCCGTTTGTTCCACTAATTTGCCATCAATATATTTATTGGTATATTTGGTAGACTCATGATTAAAAAGCTCATTTCTAATTTCTACAAGATTTCCTTGTTCATCATAATGGTGACTATATTTATTCATGCCATTTTCAAGTTTTTCACACCCTTCCTCACAAGACTCATCTTCTGTTTTTTCGATGATGAGTAATCCATTTTTATCATAAGTATTTTCAGATATGATCCTATCAGGCATACCTTTCGCTTTATACTTATGGATTACTGTCAATGAATTATCAGCATTCGTGTGATAAAGATATTCGACAGCATCATTATCACCTTCTATAAAAGATTTAATCAAACGTCCTTTTTCATCATACACAAAGTTTTGTATCTGAGCGAAATTCCCTAAGGTTTCTTCTTTAGTTTTAAATCCCCGCAGATTAAAAAAAGTAATCTTATGCTCCAAAATCGAAGAATCCTTGGGATCGATCAATTTCATTTCCCATTTTTTTACAGGACCTTTCAAATTTAACAAGGCTAAGTCTGTTTTTATCTGTGCCAAAATAACCGTAGAGAATAAGGTCAGGATACATCCGAATATAATACGTCGCATAAAAAAACTCCAATTAGCAAAATAATTAAAAAGTGCGGTCAGAAAAACTGTTGAATTTCTGACCGCACTTTATTGAATATTGATTAAATACGTTCTTCAATAATGCCGCCGCCTAAGCAAACTTCATCTAGGTAAAATACGGCTGATTGGCCTGGTGTGACCGCAGCTTGTGGTTCATCAAAAATCACTCGGATGCAATCGTCATCAATTGGCTCAACCAAACAAGCTATGTCCATTTGGCGATAGCGAGTTTTCACCGTACAACGGAACGCTTCACGTACTGGTTCACGATTTACCCAGTGGAGCTGTTTAGCAATTAAGCCTTTAGAGAACAAGCGTGGATGGTCATGTCCTTGCGCAACAATCAATTCATTGTTTTCGACATCTTTATCCACCACATACCAAGCTTCATCACCAGCATTTTTTAATCCACCGATACCCAGCCCTTTACGCTGTCCTAGAGTGTGGTACATCAAGCCTTCATGACGGCCAATAATCTCGCCATCTACCGTACGGATATCGCCCGGTTGTGCAGGCAAATAACGCGCTAAGAAATCCTTAAACTTACGCTCACCGATAAAACAAATTCCTGTAGAGTCTTTTTTCTTTGCGGTAATTAAACCTAAATCTTCAGCAATAGCACGTACGATCGGCTTTTCAATTTCGCCTACAGGGAAAAGGCTTTGACCAACCTGATTTTTACTCAACGTGTAAAGGAAATAGCTTTGAGCTTTGTTACTATCTAAACCACGCAATAATTCAACCTGATCATCGGCCCCACGACGACGCACATAATGTCCAGTAGCAATATAATTAGCACCTAAATCTTCTGCCGCATATTCCAAGAACGCTTTAAATTTAATTTCTTTATTGCACAGAATATCGGGGTTTGGCGTACGACCAGCTTTGTATTCTGTTAAGAAATGTTCAAACACGTTATCCCAATATTCCGCGGCAAAATTAATTTTATGCAGCTTAATGCCTAGTTTGTCGCATACTGCCTGCGCATCAGCAAGATCCGCTGCGGCTGTACAATAATCGGTATCGTCATCTTCTTCCCAGTTTTTCATAAAAAGGCCTTCCACTTGGTAGCCTTGCTGTTGAAGAATAAACGCAGAAACGGAGGAGTCTACCCCACCAGACATACCACAAATGACTTTTTTAGTGGCATTTTCGGCAAGTTGTTCTGCACTCAAGGGTGCGAAATGTTGATTATAAGTATTTGAAGTTAACATAAGTCTCCCGTAACTTCGGTTAAGGCGAAGCACATTGGTGATAATGATTGAAACATAGCGGAATGACTTCCGCCCCATAAATTAAGGTTATTGCACAAAGTGCGGTTGATTTTGAGTGAATTATTTCACTTCATAAAATTGCGAATCATCGTCTTTCTTCGCAAATTTTTGTTCGTATTCAGCTTTGGCATTTTCATCGCCAGCATCTAATTTTTCTTGTAAAGTGTCGCAAGGTTTATCGCAGTCACAGGCTTTGGCGATACCGAGTGATGAAAGTCCGCCACAGCTGCCCTTTAAGCTTTGTTTTTTAAAGATAAAGCCCACAGACATTAATACAATAATGGCCACAAAAGCGATTAGGGTAAAAAATAAAGTTTGCATGATTATTCCTTATTTGCGAGTAATTTTTGGAAGGCTGAGGACATTTTCGTTTCAAAGCCTTGTTCGGTTTTCATAATTAAATAAACCGGAATATTCTCTTTCTCGGCCACTTCAAGTGCTTTATTTTCACCGAGTACAAATAAACCTGTAGATAAACCATCAGCCGTCATTGAACTTGGTGCAAGCACGGTAATTGAGGCCAAATGATGCTGAATTGGATAGCCTGTTTTCGGGTCAATTTCATGTGCAAAACGTTGGCCATTTTCCTCAAAATAAATACGGTAATCACCTGAAGTTGCCATCGCCATATTATTTAAACCAATAACTTCTTGAACTGCTCTTTCACCCGTATTATTCGGTTTTTCAATAGCAATTTGCCAAGCTTTATTTTCGGCATTGTTACCTTTTGCACGGATTTCTCCGCCAATTTCCACCATATAGTTCTGTACGTGATTTTGCTCTAAGACATCCGCGACTTGATCCACACCAAAACCTTTAGCGATAGATGATAAATCAATATAAACCTGTGGCAAGGCTTTACTTAATGTTGGGGTTTTATCGCTCATATCAAGGTGAATCTTATCAATCCCCACCCAACTTTGACGTTCAGCAAGTTGCTCTGGGGTTGGCTTACGTTCTGGGCGTTTTTCTGGCCCAAAACCCCATAAATTTACTACAGGCCCTACTGTCACATCTAATGAACCCTCAGTAACCTTATTTAAACGGATTGCTTCTTGTAATACTTTGGCAAAATCCGCAGAGATTTCAATTGGCGTATTCACTTGTGTATTTTGATTAAAGCGACTTAATTCGGAATCTTTAATGTAAGTGGACATTTTCTGATTCACATCTTTTAAAACCACTTCAATCTGCTCATGTGTTTTTTCAGCATTTTCTTTAACTGAACCGTCATCAATATAGCGGATATGGTAAGTGGTTCCCATGGTTTTGCCGCTAAGTGAAATAATTTCGGGATCTTTTTTACAAGCACTTAATGAACAAGCCAAGGCAATTGTAATCAATCCGCTTAATATTTTTTTCATCTATTCCTTCCTAAATATATGAATTACAGGCAAACCGACGCGTCTATCAGCTTGCCTGTAATCCATCTTAAATATTGACCGCACTTCATCACAAAGTGCGGTCAGTTTTCATGATGTTTTGATTAACTAAAATCAACCACCGAAGTCATCT